>Ga0114964_10000030_pt1 | contig 94651 bp, 94 predicted proteins | sample C_131016_MF_Meta_FD_92638 | JGI IMG/M metagenome (GOLD analysis project Ga0114964, IMG submission 92638) | Freshwater microbial communities from Lake Croche, Canada to study carbon cycling - C_131016_MF_MetaG | ecosystem: Environmental > Aquatic > Freshwater > Lake | place: Lake Croche, Canada... | reverse complement strand
TCCCGCTCAGGCCAGACATGTGCACCTATGCGAGCAACTGCCGCAGACAATTTAGTCACAGCGTTATCACTATTGATGAAGGAACCGTGACCTGCGCTTCCCTTGGCTGTTAACTCAAGCCAGTTAATTCCCTTTTGTGCTCCCTCGATGAAATAGAGGCGGTGTCCTCCAGTAATCGTTACCGAGAAACCGCCCACTTCAGAAATCGCCTCTGTATAACCAGAAAAGAGTTCAGCACGATTCTTAACTAACCACCTAGAACCGTACTCACTACCAGCTTCTTCGTCGGCAAAAAATACAAGGAGAATATTTCGAGAAGGCACATAATTTACGCGCTTCCACGCCCGCACTGTTGCGATGATCATCGCATCCATATCCTTCATATCTACAGCGCCACGACCCCAGATGTAGCCATCTTTGATTAAGCCAGAAAATGGATCAACTGACCAATCTTTTGCATCTGCCGGTACAACATCTAGATGACCATGTACAACTAGACCTGGTTTCGATTGATCACTTCCGGCAATTTTGGCTACAACATTGACCCGATTCTCCCCGGTGATAATTAATTCAGAATCAATTCCAACTTCAGACAACTTATCGGCGACATATTGCGCAACTGCTCGTTCATCTCCTTTACCCTCGCCCCAGTTAACACTTGGAATTCGGATCAATTCTTGGCAAATAGAAATACACTCAGATTCAAGGAGATCTACATCGATCAAAGAACCTTGGGTAGATGTGTTGGCAGATTCGCTCATGGATACATCTTAATTGTGCCAAGCCCGACACTGTTGCTATCCTTGCCCTGCTACAACACCTGTCCGGGTGGCGGAATTGGCAGACGCGCTAGCTTGAGGTGTTAGTGCTCGTAAGGGCTTAGGGGTTCAAGTCCCCTCTCGGACACAAGTAAGATCCAACTCTCCTTCCCGGAAAATGGTGCGCTTAAATCATGGCTGAGTTGATCTATTACTGCGGAACTATGGATAGTGGTAAGTCAACACTGGCTCTTCAAACCGCCCATAATCACCGAAGCCGGGGTCGAACTGGCTTGATATTTACTAATCAGGACCGTTCAGGCAAGGGGCAAATTTCCTCGCGTCTGGGACTTCAAAGCGCCGCTATCGAGGTTGAGACCGGGTTAGATCTTCACAAATACGTAGTGGAAAAACTGTCTGGTGGCGAACGGGTTGAGTTTATTATTTGCGATGAGGCGCAATTTTATACCCCTGAACAAATTGAACAACTTGCTCGAATCGTTGATGGTTTAGGAATTGACGTTTTCGCCTTTGGAATTTTGGCTGATTTTAGAACCAAACTTTTTCCGGGTTCTGCCCGCTTGGTCGAACTTTCTGATCGAGTCCAGACTTTGCAAGTCGAAGCTCTCTGCTGGTGCGGCGAGCGAGCAACCCACAATGCCCGAACTATTGATGGTGTTATGGTCACTGAGGGTGAACAGGTTGTAGTTGGCGACGTATCGTCAAAGGCTGAGGTCGGATACGAGGTTCTTTGTCGACGCCACCATATGCGCAAAGTAACGTCGAAGGAATCCAGAACTGCCGCTTTTGACCCACTACCATTCAACGGTTGATCACTAATCCAATAAGGAGCGTAATGAAGGTTAAAGGATATGCCGTACTTGAGGCCAATAAGGATTTAGTTTCATTCGACTTTGAACGTAGAGAATTGCGCTCAGATGACATTGCACTCGATATTTCATTTGCAGGAATTTGCCATTCTGATATTCACCAGGCCCGTGAAGAGTGGGGTCCTGCAATCTTCCCTATGGTTCCAGGCCATGAAATAGCTGGCATTGTTAGCGCAGTTGGATCAGATGTAACTAAATTTGCAGTTGGAGATCGCGTTGGCGTTGGCGTTTTCATCGATTCCTGTCGTAAGTGCCAACCTTGCAAGGATGGTTTGCAGCAATATTGCACCGACGGAATGACTGGTACATATAACGGCTATGAGCGCGATGGCAAGACTGTTGCCCAAGGCGGGTATTCCAATAAGTTTGTAATAAATCAAGACTACGCCGTCCAAATTCCAGCTAATCTGGATTTAGCGGGGGTTGCTCCGCTTCTATGCGCTGGAATAACTTTGTACTCGCCATTGAAAAATTGGAATGCCGGACCCGGTAAAAAAGTTGGAATCATAGGTCTTGGTGGTCTTGGCCATATGGGAGCAAAGTTTGCGGCGGCACTAGGAGCACACACAACAGTATTTTCACACTCTCCAAATAAAGAGGCAGATGCCAAAGCAATGGGTGCGCACGATTTCATAGTTACTAAGGATCCAGAAGATCTAAAAACGACGCCCGCAGATTTTGATTTAATTCTGAATACCGTCTCTGCTGATATAAACATTGAAGATTATCTTCGTTTGCTCAAGCTTGATGGCACATTGGTCGTAATAGGACTACCTGGAAAGCCGTATTCGGTCAGCGCTCCAACCTTACTAAACGGCCGCAGATCACTTGCTGGTTCGATGATTGGTGGTATTCCGCAGCTGCAAGAAATGCTCAATTTCTGTGGCGAACACAATATTGTTAGCGATGTTGAAGTTATTGAACCTTCCTATATAAATCAAGCTTATGAGCGCACTGTTGCAAGTGATGTTAAGTATCGCTTTGTTATCGAGGCTAGTAAGTTCTAATTAAAGATATGAACTACGCCAGCAATTATTGGCGCCAAGAAAAGTGCCGGCAACAAGTTACCAACCGGCACTTGCTTAATCTTGATCAACCTAAAGGCGATACCAAGAAGTAGGATTCCCCCGGTCGTAGTCATTGCAGCAATTTGGTAGCTAGGCAATACAGAACCCAACACTGCGCCAATCGCCGTCCAAGAAAATTGATAGATGCCCACAGGAATTGCTGAAAGCGCTACGCCCCAGCCAAGTGATGCAGCAAAAGCTATTGCACCTAGCCCATCCAAAATGCTTTTAAGAACCAATTGTGAAATCCCAGTTCGCATACCATCGCTTATTGATCCTAAGATAGCCATCGGTCCAATTACATAAATCAAGGTAGTGCTAACGAAGCCCTCCACAAAAGTCTTTGAGCCACCTTTATCAAAACGACTCTTAAGAGTTTCTCCAAAAGAATCAAGGCGTTCTTCAATTTTCAAACCTAATCCAATTAGGGCGCCTAAAAGCAACGAGGCCAAGACAACTAGCAAAGGCCAACCTTTAGGAAGAGCGCTAATCAGATCTGAAGACCAAAGAGACTTGATTGAATCGGCAGCATTTAGTAAACAGACAAAGCCTAGGACCATCATTAAAAGTTCGCGGGTATTTTCTTTAAATCTAGAACCAATTGCCAAGCCAAGTATTGAACCAATTAGAATGGTTGATATATTGATAATTGTGCCTAGACCCATCAAAGTAGCCACCCTTTTCTATTTTCAAGGTAAACTCTAACAGTGAGTGAATCCTCGTTTTTGCAAAGTTTGAAGCATTTTTTTAAGCCCTCTCGAACAATTCCAAGGACTTCTTGGACCGCCCATGGTCGATGGGATCTGAATCTCAAGCGAGTATCTATCTTAATCTTTGGTCTTTTGATATTTGGATTTGGGGATGCTTGCCTCATAGATTCACATATTGGAAATGCTCCTTGGTCTGTCTTGGCACAAGGAATTAATGCGCAGACTGGGATTCCAATAGGCCTTGCAACATTTGGTATCAGCGCACTAGTCCTTTTATTGTGGTGGCCACTGCGTGAAAAGCCAGGTTTTGGAACCTTAATGAATATTCTTTTCATAGCAATAGCAATACAAATTGGAGTGAATTACTTTCCACAAATGCATTCAAATCTTCTCCTTCAGATTCTCTATTGTTTCTTTGGCGTTGCTTTGGTCGGAATTGGAAGCGCTCTATATATAACATGCGGCCTTGGACCTGGTCCGCGGGATGGTTTGATGACTGCCCTTCATCACAGAACTGGTGTTCGTGTAGCAAGAGTTAGACTTGGGATAGAGATAGCGGCATTTCTAAGTGGCTGGGCCCTTGGAGGAACTGCTGGAATTGGTACTGCAATATTTGCTTTATTCATTGGAAATTCGGTGGCAATAAACCTTAACCTTATTGTTAAATTTTCCAATCGATTGGCAAAAGACCACGCTTAAGTAACATGGAGTTTGCAGTGCTAAAGGGTTTTGAGCCAAAAAATCCACGATGGGCCGAGAGTGGACTTGGGTGTACACCAGAGATTCTTTGTTCACTTGGAATCATCTTCTCCAAGGACTGTGCTTGCTTTCCCCAAAGTATGAATACACATCCATTGTCTCGATACTTTTCCACAATCCTTTTAGTTACGTTCTGCCAACCAACATTCTCATGACCTAAACTTTCTCCTGGTTTTGTCGTCAAGACTAGATTGAGCAAAATAACTCCTTGCTGCGTCCATGAAGATAAATCCCCATGAGCCGGCTTTGGTATTCCCAGATCACTTGAGAGTTCCGTCAAGATGTTTTGCAAGGTCGGAGGTAGCTTCTTTATTAGTTTAGGAACACAAAAAGCTAAGCCGATTGCATTTTCAGGCTTTGGATAAGGGTCCTGACCAATGATCACGACTCTAGCCTTGGCTATAGGTTCTTGGAGAGCTCTTAAAACAAACTTCTCTATAGGAATAAATTCTTTGCTGATCTTTTTTTGGATTTCGTTAATCTCATCTCGCAAAAAATCCCAATCGGGTGGCAGGTGATCACTGATCATTGGAGACTAGGAAATTGCATTAGCAGAGAATCGATCACCAATTCGCGTCACCGTGATTGGCATGTCATATGCCAAGGTTAAGTTTTCAGTTGTCAAAACATCGCTAATTAGACCTTGCGCTACGCACTTACCCGACTTTAAAAGAAGGGCGTGAGTTGAACTAGTAGGGATTTCTTCAATGTGGTGGGTAATCATCAAAGTGGCAGGTGAAAGTGGATCCAAGGCTAGAACTTCGAAACGCTTTAGGAGATCTTCTCGGCCACCTAGATCTAGGCCAGATGCTGGTTCATCGAGTAGAAGAAGCTCAGGATCAGCCATGAGGGCTCGGGCGATCATGGCGCGTTTCTTCTCGCCCTCACTTAACGTGAAAAACTTACGCTCCCCTAGTTCGCGAACACCTAGTGTGGTCAGTAAAGCTTGAGCTCTAGATTCATCCCAAAGTTCATACTTCTCATTCCACCTCCCGAGAATTCCATAAGCGGCTGTTAGTACAACATCCAATACAGATTCATCCTCTGGCAAATAACTAAGCAGTGCTGGTCCCATCAAGCCAATTCTGGTGCGTAGTTCAAAAACATCGACAGCCCCAAGTCTTTCACCCAAGATCCAAGCACTTCCAGCGGTCGGATGCATTTGCGTGGCAGCGATAGTAAAGAGTGTTGTCTTACCTGCACCGTTTGCGCCAAGAACTACCCATCGCTCACCTTCGTGAACTTGCCAATCAAGTGGACCCAAGATTGTCTTTCCACCACGCATTACCGATACGTTTTGAAAATCTAACACCGATGCCATGGCGCAAAGATACCTTTTTTGGTGCACGAATTAGGACTCAAACCGCTAATCTTGCCAAGTGGAAAAACTAACACCCGAGAAACCTGCCTTTACTGGGCTAATACTGCTTTCCGGGGTTGACGCTCCAGGAGTTACTGAGGCGCTTTTTTCAACCCTTGCGCCTTTTTCAGCAAAAATTTTGGATATTGAACAAGTTGTAATCCGAGGTCGGTTAATACTGACAACACTCATAGGACTTGATCCAGCACACGCATCAGCTATAGAGACGGATCTAATGAGTACTGCGGAGCTCCTTGGACTGGATCTGGCTATTGATTTCTCTTCGACTCTTGATACCGATGGAAATTCACTAAGTAATTTGCACATAGTGGTTCTATCTTCGGATATGAAACCGATAGCAATCTCTGCAATTGCTACAAAGATTGCGGCAAACAATGGCAATATTGATCGTATTCGAAGGACCGCGTCCTATCCCTTAACTGCCATCGAATTTGAAGTTTCGTTTTCAAATTCAAATATTGATCTCCAAGTAATTAGAGGCGAACTAGCATTGACTGCCAGAGAGCATTATGTTGACATTGCTGTTGAACTAGGTGGATTAACTCGCAGAGCTAAGCGAATCGTGCTCCTTGATATGGATTCGACCTTAATTCAACAAGAAGTTATTGATCTTTTAGCCCTAAAGGCGGGTGTTGGCGACAAAGTAAGTCAAATTACCGAGAAGGCAATGCGTGGTGAGTTGGATTTTGCTCAATCACTTTCGCAAAGGGTTGGATTGCTAGCTGATAGCTCTCAAGAGATCTTGCAACAAGTTGCCTCTGAGATCACTTTAACACCAGGGGCTCGAACATTGGTTCGCACACTTCACCGCCTAGGTCATAAGGTCGGAGTGGTGTCCGGAGGGTTTTTAGATGTTATCGAACCTCTACTAAAGGAATTAGAGATCGATTATTATGAAGCAAATAGACTTGAAATCGTAAATGGGAAACTAACAGGAAATCTGACTGGGAAGATAGTCGATCGCCAAGCAAAAGCTGATTCTTTGAAAGAATTCGCTAAGCAAGAAGGCGTAGCTTTGAGTCAAACAATTGCGATCGGCGATGGCGCTAACGATCTGGCTATGCTCGAAGTTGCCGGACTAGGAATAGCCTTCAATGCTAAGCCTGCAGTAAGAGCTGCTGCCGATAGCTCTATTAGTTCACCATATCTTGATGCTGTTCTCTATCTGATGGGTATCACACGTGAAGAAATCGAAAAAGCTGATTTAGAAGTTTAGAGTCGACAAGCGTGGATATCTGTAACCAAAATACCTCTCGCTCCAACAGCCCAAAGTTCGTCCATAATTCGATTTATATCACTTCTCTTAACCATTGCTCGAACTGCATTCCATTCGCTCTTTTGAAGAGGCGAAATGGTCGGAGATTCAATCCCGGGAGTTAACGCACAAGCTTGTTCAAGATCAGAATTCTTCACATCGTAATCAACTAGAACATATTGTCTTGCGATGACAACGCCATTTAATCGACGAATTAGGGTCTCAACGGCTGGCGCTCTGGCTACATTCATTCTCTCAATAAGAACTGCCTCACTTTTGAGAAGGATTTCGCCAAATATTCCCAGCCCTGCTTGCCGCAGAGTTCCTCCTGTGGATACGACATCAGCAATAACGTCGGCCACGCCCAGACGTACAGCACTTTCAACTGCCCCGTCTAAACGCACAATGTCTGCTTTGATCTTTTTGCTATTCAAGAAAGATGCAAGCAACCCAGGATATGCAGTTGCAATTCTCTGTCCAGCGAGATCATTTTCACTCAATTTTGCTGGCAATGGAGCTGCAAATCTAAATGTACTGTGTCCAAAGTCTAGGTTCAATATTTCCGACGCTGTAGCGGCGCTATCAATTAGTAAATCACGCCCAGTGATTCCAACATCCAACTCGCCACTTCCAACATAGACTGCAATATCTCTAGGACGCAAATAGTAAAACTCAACATCATTTGCGGGATCAATGAAAACCAAGTCACGTGAGTCAAGGCGTTGGCGATAACCAGCCTCTTTGAGCATGCTTGCTGAAGCGTCCGAGAGCGAACCCTTGTTTGGTACTGCTACGCGCAAAGTCACTTAGTCTCCTATTTATAGTTCTTTGTAAACTGCATCTAAATCTATTCCCCTGGCAATCATCAGCACCTGCAGATGATAAATGAGTTGACTTATTTCAAGAGCCAACTGCGCATCATCTTGGTACTCCGCGGCTATCCATACTTCACCAGCTTCTTCAATAATCTTTTTACCAATTGCGTGTATTCCCGAATCCAATTCTTTTACTGTTCCACTGCCCGCTGGCCGTGTTTTGGAGATTTCTGATAATTCAGCCCAGAGATCTTCGAAATTCTTCATACTTTATTTTAACCTAGTTGAACCTCGCGAAGTGGCTATTTTGCTGAGGCTTGGATCGCTAGTTCACGCAGTTGATCACAGACACCCAAGGGATCATCGGCACCAAAGACAGCGCTACCTGCCACAAAAGTATCAGCACCTGCCTCTGCGGCTAAAGAGATCGTATCTAGTGAAATTCCCCCATCGACCTGGATCCAAATCTTAGAAAGATGTCGTCTTTCTAATTCGGTTCGAGCCTGACGAACCTTTACCAACATATCTTTCATAAATTTTTGACCACCAAACCCAGGTTCAACTGTCATGATCAAAATCATGTCAATTTCTTCAATTATGGGAAAGATTTCAGCCAAGGAAGTATTTGGTTTCAATGCCACAGCCGCTCTCGCTCCAAATTCCTTAATTCTATTGATGGTTTCTAAAGGCTTGTGACTTGCTTCAATATGGAAAGTAACGCTTTTAGATCCAGCCTTTGCATAAAGCGGAGCTTGATCATCTGGGTCAATTATCATTAAATGAGAATCAACAGGAAGTACGCTTTGCCTGATAATTTCTTTAGATTGATCAAGGGTAAAAGTTAGATTTGGTACAAAAATATGATCCATGATGTCCAGGTGAAGCCAATCGGAATTAGCGGCGACTTTTGCAATTTCTTGGGGCAAATTACTATGATCAGCGTTTAAAATACTTGGACATATTCTCATTCTAGAATCCACGATCTAATCATACTTTTAGTTCCGAGGCTTATGTAGAAGGGCCAAGAACATCGAGTCACTTTCCTGACGGTGGGTCCACAACTGCAAAGTGCCATCCTTATTAACGCCAAGATCACCCTTTGGACTGTAGTCGGAGATCGAAAGTACCTCTAATTCCTTATGACGATATTTTGCATCCAATACCTGCGCAGTCGTCTCGGCCAGATGTGGTGAACATGTCGCATAACCTATAACTCCACCCGGATTCAATAAATCATATGCGGAATCAATTAGCGCCCTTTGCAGTGGAATTAGTTCCTTCAAATCATTCATGCTCTTTCGCCATCTTGCTTCTGGGCGGCGACGTAGGGCTCCCAACCCGGAACATGGTGCATCTACTAGAATTCGGTCGAATTTCTTTTCGAAGACATCAGGGTTTGTTCCATCGTGTGTCGATATTACATTTCGCGGAATTACTCTAGCCACCAATTCCGCCCGGTGCTCACTTGGTTCATTGGCTAAAAATGTGTCTGCTTCGCGAAATTCTTGAATTAAATTGTACGTAAAAGCCGCCTTACCTCCGGGGCCAGCACACATATCAAGCCAATCTGTTACCGGCGAAGTAGCAGTTGCGAAGAAAATTTCCGTTAATAATTGAGACCCAACATCCTGTACTCCAGCTCGTTTATCTTTTATTGCAGGATATTCATTAGGAAGATGGTCACTTAGAACAGCGTATCTCCCGAGATCTAACCGCTGTCCACCAACTTCCAATAACTCTTCAACAGTGCTCTTGCCAGGCCAGGCAATCAAGTTGGGGGCAACTGGCTGGTTATTTGTTTTTAATAGGCTTTTTACCTCTTCCCAATCTCGCAATTGGTCATAAAAAGCGCTAACTATCCAGGTTGGATGGCTATAGAGAATCGAAAGTTTCTCAATCAATTCGATATTTGGATCGTTTTCTAGCCGACTATATATATCTGTGTCTGCTGAAATCGCACGCAAAATTGCATTTATAAACGAAGCTTTAGACTCCCCTGCAACTTTTCGAGCTAGTTCTACGGTTTCGCTGACAGCCGCATGATCAGACACTCGCATTTCAAGTAATTGATGAACTCCGATCCTCAAGAGATCAACTACATTGTGGTCTAACTCTTCGAAGGGCCGATCTATCTTCGACTTTATTGCATAGTCATGTTTTCCTTGCATTCTTAGCGCGCCATAACTCAACTCTGTTACAAATCCACGATCTCGCAGATCTAGTGAGGATGCTGATAAAAGCTCAGGTAGGCGCAGATTTGCATATGCACCCCCGCGATTAACCTGTGTTATTAAATCAAACGCCACCAGACGTGATTGGCTGGGATTAGGTTTTCGAAAGCTGTCTCTGCCAGCTTTGTTATTCAAATTTGGCTCCAGAATCCAATCTTGCGCCACGTGCAAAGTCAGAGCCCGGCATGCGTTTCTTGCCGGCAGGGGTAACTTCTTTAATACTTAATACGCTATCAGCAGTTCTGATGACAAGTTGATTGTCCACCATTTCTATGTCGCCCGGATTCTTCAAAGTATTTGCTACAAGACTTTCCTCTAGGCCATAAAGCGAAATTCGATCGCCATTGAAGGTACTCCAGATACCTGGGTTATCCTCCAACGCTCGAGCCTTTCTAGTTATCTGCTCCGTAGATTCACTCCAGGTAATGCGGGCCATGTCTTTGGTTATCTTTGGGGCAAAAGTAGCGCCAGAAAGTGGTTGCGGTGTTGCTCGTGTTTTACCAATGACTGAGAGCAACTCTAATAATTCTGGAACTGCCACATGACTTAGGCGATCCAGTAAAGTCGCAGTAGTGTCTTCGGGGCGAATATCAGTTTCCCTGCTGAGGTAAACAGGTCCAGTATCCATCCCTTTATCTAATTTAAAAATTGTAAAGCCAGTTGTAGTCTCCCCGTTCAATATTGCCCATTGGACAGGAGCCGCACCTCGTAATTTGGGAAGTATTGAAAAATGAAGATTTATCCAGCCAAACCTTGGGCCATGAAGTAGCTCCACAGGAATTATCTTTCCATAAGCAATCGTAACAATTAATTGTGGCTGAGAATCCAAGAGATGACGATTCAACTCAGAAACATCGGCCGGTTTAGCGACAGCCAAACCCTTCTCCTCTGCCCAAGCAGCTAGCTCATTAGCACGAAACTGCTGTCCCCGACCTGCAACCTTGTCTGGATTAGTGATAACAGATACCAAATTATGTTCACTATTTAATAATGCTTCAATAATTGGTACTGAAACTAGAGATGAGGAAGCCACGGATAATTGCACGGACTACAAACCTAAACCGTTCGTTGCATGAGGACTGATTTTAAATACTGGGGTGTTTCCTAGCTCTTGAGCTGCATTAAACCAATCAGAATTCCTAATCTCGGCCATAGCTTTCTTCCGCTCCTCTGTGACTAAGCGATCAATGAAAACTATTCCGTCGAGGTGATCATTTTCGTGTTGCAGACATCTAGCCAACAATTCAGAGCCCTCAACACTTATCGGTTCTCCGTGCATATTAAAACCCTTTGCGACCGCTCGCATGGATCGCGGAGTTTCAAATGATAATCCAGGAAAACTCAGACAACCCTCTTCTCCGTCTTGCAATTCTTCGCTCAAATCAAGAGAGGGATTAATCAAATGACCGAGTTCGTCATCGATATTCCAGACGAATACTCGAAGAGATACTCCAATCTGGGGTGCTGCTAACCCTGCTCCAGGAGCGTCAAACATTGTGTCGGTTAAGTCAGCTACTAAACTTCTAAGTTCTTTATCGAAAACGGTTACCTGGGAAGCAGGTGTGGTCAGGACCGGATCACCAAATAGCCGTATTTCTTGAACTGACATGTCTCAATTGTAATCGTATTAACCCTTAGAACCTAAATTGAATAAGGATCCAGTCTTATTGAGATGGGAGATAACGATTTTAGAGATCGGTATCTTGAGAGAGAATGAATGAAGTTAGAGAATTTATCCGATTCACCAATATCCACGCGAAGTGTCAATTTCGACTTACCCGAGGATGAAGTGTCCGATGTAATCGAATGGATTAGTTGGAAATCTAACTTGTCCAAGGACCTGGATATTTTCTCAATTTCAGGGGTTTCACCAAATAAAGTGGCAATCCGAACAAATGGGGGCAGACTTACACTTTTACGTTCTTCTAACTCACGCAAACAAGCCTGTAGTACATCGTACTTAATTAAGCTCTGTGCGAATATATGATCTGCTTCGATATCTAAGTAAAAATTTCCACCTTGCTTCAAGCGAACCAGGTTATTGTTGATAACCCTGTTCGCGATTTCACTAGAACGCAAACCAATACGTGAAATAAGGGATTCAACCGATAATTCAACGACAGCTTCATACTCCCCATCGGGCTCACATCCATATGTTGCGATTACCAAAAGATTATCTTGAGAGATAGGCAATTTATCGATTCGGTTGCTGCCTCTTGAAAAAATTGTCCGAGCTCCTGGAACTTGTCGACCTAATTCTTCAGCGAATCGCGCACCCCCTTTGGAAATAGTTCTAACACTTTCTCCCTGACACCAAATGCACTTCCAATTTATATGAGACTTTGCACAAATCGAACATTTGGCCTGTTCGCCTTTCGCTTCAAAAAACAGGTGACCACCGCACGAACACATTGCCTGATTTCGACACTTCTGGCAAGAAAAACTATTTATATAGCCCGGATCTCCAATAGAAACTAGGACGTTACCTTTTTTAAGTCCATCTTTTATCACTGAGATTTCCGAGAGATTTCCATTTTTGAAGCAGACTTTCGCCCTTTTCTCCCTTGCCGTATTACTTATATTTTTAGTCTTTATCCAGCCAATATCTATAAGTCGCGTGATCTCCATCGACGGAGAGGCAGAGATGAACTGTAATGAATGCGATTGTGTCCTCATCATCGACACATCCCGTACATTCCACCCAGGAAAACGCCTTTCATACATTGACTCATCGCCATCATCTAGGACGATGATGCGTGAGTTAGGAAGCAAAGGAGTGAACACTGCGCTACGAGTACCTATAACTAATTTTGGACTGTCAAATACCGATTTCAAATAGTTCGAATACCGTGTGGACTTATCTAGATGAGAACCTAATTCAAGAATTTCGTGTTCGCCTAGTCTTTCTCGGATCTGAATAAGATCTCGTTGGTCTGGCACGATTACTAAGATCTGACCCTTATATTTAGAGTCCTCAATAATATTTATAATCTGCCTTACCAGGTCATCTTTGTTGGTGATTTGAGTATAGAAAACTGTTCCATTCCCGGTTGGTTTCGCAGTCAGCGGAAGAATCCGATTCTCATAGTTCTTTTCAATTCTAACCGTGCGAGGAGGTATTGCAGAGGCAATTACATCCCAACTTGAACAGGCATATCTAGAAGAAACCTGCGAAATTAATTCCAACACCTCACCCTTATAAATTGCTAGTTCCGAAAGGACCTTAACTATAAATTTGAGCTGGGAGTCTTTATCGGTTAGTTCTCGTCTAGAAACCACATATCCTTGAAACGAACGAGCACCAAAGGGGACCTCAACTAAAGCGCCTACTTTTAAGTTTGTAAGTTCTTCAGCTATTAGGTAATCAAATGGATCAGATAAGTGCGCTATACCCGTGTCTACTAGTACCTGTGCAACAGGCAAAGAACCAGTAGCAATACTGCGCTTGCCAACTAGTTCTCGCTTTAACTTTAGCGGCTTAACTTCCGCCATCTCAGACTACTTAGCGGCTGCTTCTTGAAGAGCCTTGGCTCGATCTGTTTTCTCCCATGTGAAATCTGGAAGTTCGCGACCGAAGTGTCCGTAAGAAGCGGTAGCCGAATAGATTGGACGCATAAGATTTAGATCTCTGATTATTGCAGCTGGACGTAGATCAAATGTGGCTAGGACCGCATCGACGATCTTATTGACCGGAACCTTTTCTGTACCAAAAGTCTCAACAAACAAACCAACAGGTTGCGCTTTTCCAATCGCATAAGCAACTTGAACTTCACAGCGCGATGCTAAACCAGCGGCCACGACATTCTTTGCGATCCAGCGCATGGCATAAGCCGCAGAACGATCAACCTTTGATGGGTCTTTGCCTGAGAAAGCTCCCCCGCCGTGGCGAGCCATACCACCATAGGTATCAACGATGATCTTTCGACCCGTAAGGCCCGCATCGCCCATTGGCCCACCAATGACAAATCGTCCGGTTGGATTTATAAGAATTCGCACGTCCGAGGTATCGATCTTCAAGTCTTTAATCATTGGATCGATTACCAACTTTTTCAATTCTGGAGCCAAAGTCTTTTCTAAATCAACATGCGGTGCGTGCTGAGTGGAAATAACAAGAGTATTTAGAGCCACCGCTTTATCACCGTCGTATTCGATCGTAACCTGTGTCTTGCCATCTGGACGCAAATAATCAACTGCCCCGTCCTTGCGAACTTTCGATAGTTGCATTGATAGTTTGTGAGCCAAAGCGATTGGTAATGGCATCAATTCTGGTGTGTCATCGCAGGCATAACCAAACATTAGGCCTTGGTCGCCAGCTCCTTGAAGATCTAATGGATCTGCAGAAGAAGAAACTCGCTTTTCAAATGCCGAATCCACGCCTTGGGCAATGTCCTGGGATTGTTGCCCGATGGAGAGAGATACTCCACATGAATTACCATCAAAACCTTTGTCAGATGAATCGTATCCAATGCGTAAAACAGTATCTCGCACGATCGTCATAACATCTGCGTAACCATTTGTTGTTACTTCACCAGCGACGTGCACTTGTCCGGTTGTTATTAAAGTTTCAACGGCAACGCGGCTCTTGGCATCCTGGCTCAAAAGAGAATCCAAGATTGCATCTGAGATCTGATCAGCCATCTTGTCTGGGTGGCCTTCAGTTACTGATTCGGAGGTAAATAGACGTTTACTCATTGCGCTAACCTAACTTATCCATGGCTCGTTTCAACAATTCAAACGCAAGCGTGTCCTTGTTACTTAGATCAAATGCATCGCTTTGCCCTGAAGAATCGAGAATCCATCCGCTAGTTTGCTCTGAGCCAAAAACAGCGCCGTCCGTCACATCATTTAAGTAAAGAAGATCTGCCTTTTTTGTGACCAGTTTGCGTTTTGCCTCCTCGAACATATCCCCTGAAGTTTCAGCAGCAAACGCAACTATAATCTGCTTTTTCTTAGATTCTGAAACATCAGCCAAGATATCTATATTCGCCCTCAAATCTATGGCTTTTAAATTCGACTTTTTAATTTTCTGATCTGAGGACTTATCTGGTCGGACATCTGCCACAGCCGCACTCATAAATAGAAGGTCAGTGACATTAAAATGTTTAATAACTTCTCTATGCAGCTCAAGGGCGCTCTCCACATCGATGCGAATAGCACCTATGGGTGTTGGTAGATTCACGTTTGCAGCGACAAGCGTAACTTCTGCGCCTTGAGCAAGAGCTGCTTTCGCAATCGCGAATCCTTGCTTTCCACTTGAACGATTTCCGATGTAACGAACTGGATCAATTGCCTCACGTGTTCCCCCGGCAGTGATGAGTACTTTGACGCCCGCAAGCGGGAGAGAAATTTCTAAGTATTTTGTCACCTGTGAAACTATTTTCTCCACAGTTGGGTATCTACCGACTCCATAGTCCAACCCGGTCATGCGCCCTTCATCTGGTTCAATCACTAAAGCGCCTCGAGATCTAAGCTTTGCTACATTCTCTTGTGTTGCCGCGTTTGCCCACATCTCTGGATGCATTGCGGGCACCAAAATCAATGGGGCATTGGCGGCCAAAACAACGTTGGTCAATAGGTCATCAGCCAAACCATTTGCAATCTTTGCCAGCAAATCAGCAGTTGTTGGGGCAATGATGATTAATGATGCCTTCTTAGCTAACTTGATATGTGGAACGTCGTAAACGTTATTCCAAAGGTTTGTCTGAACCGGGTGACCTGAAAGAGCTTCCCATGTGGCGCTTCCAACAAAATTAAGACTTGATTGGGTAGGGATTACCGTTACGTCAAAATTTAATTCCTGAAGCCGTCTAAGTAAGTCTGCCGACTTGTATGCTGAAATCCCTGCGCTAATGCCAAGAATAACTTCTCGGCTTGCCAGGATCATGTTTACTTTAGGAGATTAGGCTGAAACTTCTGGAGTTGTTGGCTCCAAGTTTTCAATAGTTAAAAGACCGCCGTTAATTTCGCGAAGCGCAATTGAAAGAGGCTTTTCATGAACATAAGTTTCAACTAGTGGACCAACATATTCAAGGAGACCCTCACCAAGTTGTGAATAGTAGGCATTAATTTGGCGTGCACGCTTAGCTGCATAAAGAACTAATGAATACTTAGATCCCGCGGCATCTAGTAATTGATCGATTGGTGGGTTTGTGATGCCATCCATTGCTGTCATGACTTGCCTTCCTTGCTGCTTCTTGAAGAGGCTAAGGATAGCAGTCTCTGAGCTACCTCTTCGACCCGCTCATTAATGACGATTTCATCGAATTCAACAGCGCAAGCCATCTCTTCCTCTGCCAATGCAAGTCTTGCAGCTCGGCGTTCAGGAGAATCGGTACCTCTTGAAGTAAGACGCTGAACAAGGGCTTCCCAAGATGGAGGTGAGATAAATACCAAAAGCGCCGTGGGATCAGCCTTGCGAACCTGACGCGCACCGGCTATCTCGATCTCTAGAAGAACGTGCTTTCCGATATTTCGATTCTCAAACACTTCATTCTTGGGGGTTCCATATCTGTTGCCGGCAAACTCTGCCCATTCTAAGAACTCGCCTTTGCTAATCATTTCATCAAACTTCTCATTAGTTAAGAAGTAGTAATCAACACCATGAACTTCACTTTCGCGTGGCTCTCTAGTTGTTGCCGAGACACTTACCCATACAGAAGGATGCCCTCGCAAATGCTTTGTGATCGTACTTTTTCCAACTCCACCTGGGCCAGACATGACGATCAACTCACCTGGGGTAAAGGCAGTTTTGTTCAAAATCAGCTCATTCCTTAAATGTTTGATTTGATGGGGGCCTAGGCCACCTATTCTACGGGTTGGCGAGATTCCAATTTTAGACATTATGATAAATGCGCGCCGACTTCCAACACCGACTGTGGAATCCAGGAGTTCCTTTACCCGCATTTTGCGAATCGAATCTCTTGGATCATTTATTGCATCAAAAATGGATTTTTCACCATTGGTAATTGCCTGCTTTAGAGCAGCGCGCTCACGACGATTTGAAACCGCTTTTGCGCCGGCAGCCAACCTGGCCTGCTCACTTTGCTCTGGCGGTAACTTTCGAATCATTGAAATTACTGTATCGAAGAGAGGATCTTGGCAGCGCCTGCACTCATTGCCTCAAGTGAGACCTTAGCCAGATCTGTTATAGGTCTACCGATGACTAGGTAGTTAGCGCCCGCGGCAAGAGCTTGATCTGGTGTCATGACACGCTTTTGATCTCCCGCATCTACTCCAACTGGCCTAACGCCCGGAGTGATCAAATCAATTTCCATTGGAACCGCAGCGCGGATATCTGAAACTTCAAAAGGTGAGCAAACTATCGATTTAGCCCCCGCGGCCACCGCAAGTTTTGCCAGTGACACTGCGGATTCACGAGCATTATTTGCAAACCCGATCTTAAATAGATCTTCGTCAGATAGTGAAGTGAGGATTGTTACAGCCGTTATCGAGATATGTGGGGCTGCTAGGACGGCGGCGCTAACCATCTCACTACCACCAGAGGCATGAACAGTTAAGAACTTTGGATTGAGCGCTGAAACTGATTTTGCAGCACCACCAACCGTGTTAGGGATATCGTGGAGTTTGAGATCTAGGAATACTTCGATTTGAAAATCGTTTTTAAGCGATGCCAATCCTTGTGAACCAAATTTGAGGAAGAACTCTAGGCCGACCTTATAAACACCAATACTCTCTTTTGTCGCTTCAATCCAACTTTTTGCAGTCGCCAAGTCTTTCGTATCAAGGGCCAAAATAATTGGGGACTTCATTGACTCTCCGCTCTATGCGCATATCCAACAGCTTCTTGTAGTGAGTTAAAGCCTTTTGCAATTAGTAACTCCTGCAATTCACTCTTCACCAACATTGTCGCCGTGGGATTCCCAAAATTAGCAGTTCCAATTGATACTGCGCTTGCCCCTGCCAAGATTAATTCAAGTGCTTCTCGTCCATTTGTGACACCGCCCATGCCCAAAATACTCACATGAGGCAAAGCAGCATGCACTTGATAAATCGCTCGAACCGCGACGGGCCTGATCGCCGGTCCGGATAGTCCTCCAGTTTTTCCAGCTAGTTTTGGGCGCATTGTATTTGTGTCAATGACCATTCCAAGTACAGTATTTATTAGCGCCAAAGCATCAGCCCCGGCCGCTACAACCTCTTCGGCTATTTCAACTATGTTAGTTACATCTGGCGAAAGCTTTGCAATGATGGGAAGTTCTCCCCCAATATTGCGGCGAACAGCTTCAATGGCAGCTCTTGCCGTTACTGGATTACAAGCAAACACCATTCCCCGATTTTCAACGTTTGGGCAGGAAATATTTACTTCAAGGGCTTTAACTCCATTCACCGATCGCATTTTTCTTGCGAGAATTCCATAATCATCAACACTCTCCCCTGCAATACTCACTACGGTCGACACGCCTTGTTCTTGTAGCCAAGGAATATCTTTTTCCAAGAAAATATCTATTCCGGGACCTTGTAAACCAATGGAATTAAGCATTCCGCTGGCAGTCTCGGCCATTCTTGGTGTTGCCCGTCCAGAACGAGGCTTAATCATGATTGATTTGGTAACAAGTGCGCCCAATTCCCGAAGATCAAAAAATTGACTCAATTCCTTACCCGAACTAGCACAGCCACTGGCTGTAAATATTGGATTCTCGAATTTAGCAGTGCCAAGGGATGTCGTGTAATCAAAACTCATTATGAGCCCCACGTGCCTTCTGGAATCTCTCTTTTACTATCCCAAATAACCTTCTCACCGTCGACCACGGGTCCATCGATGCAGGAACGCAACATACGAACAACGCCATCTTCTCCTCGAATCGGCAGGACGCATGTCATGCAAATTCCGACGCCACATGCCATGGCTTCCTCAATAGCGCATTGATGCAATACATCCTTTTCGACTGCAATCTTGGTGATTGCTTCCAACATCCCCATTGGGCCACAGGAATAAATAATGTCAATTTGGTTATTTTCAATTAGCTCGGCAAGTACATCACTTACTTTCCCTGGTATTCCGGCAGAACCATCGTCGGTTGTGATTGTTAAGCTATTTACCGAACGTTTACCTTCCAGAGGGGCATAAATTTTCATCGCAGATGAGGCGCCTAAAACCATATCAACGCGACATCCACGACCCTTTAAAATTTCGGACAAACCAAAAAGTGGTGCACTTCCATACCCGCCACCAACTAGAAGGGCGCGCACTGGTTCGGTAGGAATGCCGAACGCGGTGCCAAGTGGTCCAACTAAATCGACAAGATCACCAGACTGCCTTGAGGTTAACCAAGTACTTCCTTGCCCGTGTGGTGCAACTACCAACTCAATATAGCCGACGCCATTTTCACGATCGCTAGCGCGATATATTGCAAATGCTCTGCGCAGGATCATTGAGGTTCCAGGGCCCCCTACGGAAATTGCTACGAAATTTCCTGGCTTTGAATGCGCAGCCATTTGCCCAACGGAAAAAACCATATGGTGATATGCGCCTACTTTTTTGTTGCTGACTACCTCTGCCAAAACTTGCAAAGCGTGTTTAGTCATTTACAGCAAGCCATTCTTGAATGGAGTTAATATCAAAGCTCTTTCCCTGCAATTGCGATATGCCGGCAACAGCTGCCTTAAACCCAGCAATCGTTGTGATGCATGGAACCGACCTTTGGATCGAAGCGGTCCTGATCATCCAGCCATCTTGCCTTGTTCCTCGTCCGAGTGGTGTATTTATGACCAAACCAACTGTTCCATTATTAATTAAATCAACCGCTGTTGGCTCGCCTTGAATTCCCCTGCCCTCCGAATGCTTTCGTACCAATTTTGTTTGAATTCCATTCGCGGCCAAGTAGTCGTAAGTACCTTGCGTTGTGTATAGATCAAAGCCCAGACCGATAAGAGTTTTAGCAGGATCTACCGCACTTAGCTTATGTCGCTCAGATAGTGAAAGAAATATAGAACCTGACTTTGGAAGTGCGCCAAATGAAGCGGTTTGACTCTTTGAATAAGCCTCGCCAAAAGTTTTGGCAATACCCATTACTTCACCAGTAGACCTCATTTCTGGACCAAGTACCGAGTCCACACCGGTTCCATCAATTCTACGAAAACGATTCCACGGAAGAACCGCTTCCTTAACTGAAATACCTTTGGCAATCCCATCACCGGATTTTGGAAGCAATCCATCTGAGCGCAGTTGACCAATTGATCTTCCACTAGAAATCAATGCCGCACACTTAGCTAATGCATTACCTGTTGCCTTACTTACAAATGGCACAGTTCTAGAGGCTCTTGGATTGGCCTCTAAAACAAACAGCTTTTGAATCCCATCGGTATCTACAGCAATAGCGAATTGGATATTGAGCAGCCCCAAAACTCCAATTCCTTTGGCTAACTTATGAGTTGCCTCTCTTATTTCATTTTTGAGTTCAGAGCTAATTGAATAGGAAGGTAGAACGCAGGCAGAGTCACCAGAGTGAATTCCGGCCTCTTCAATATGCTCCATAACCCCGGCAAGAAATAGTTCTTCCCCGTCATACAAGGCATCTACATCTATTTCAATGGCATCATCTAAAAACTTATCGATCAAGACTGGATGATTTGGAGTAATTTCTGTTGCCTTCTTAATGAATTCCCCAAGGGATTCGTCATCATAAACAATTTCCATACCTCGACCACCCAAAACAAAGGAAGGACGCACTAAAACTGGGTAAGTAATACGATGAGCAATTTCAATAGCTTCATCAAAAGTATTGGCCATACCAAAAGTTGGCGCTGTGAGATTATTAACGCGGAGCAATTCTCCAAACTGTCCGCGATCTTCTGCAATATCTATTGCATCAGGTGAGGTACCCAAAATAGTGATACCAGCTTCCTGCAAACCCCTTGCTAGACCTAGTGGAGTTTGACCACCAAGTTGAGCAATTACACCAACAACTGGACCAGCGAGAGTTTCAGCGTGAATAACTTCAAGAACATCTTCTAAGGTGAGCGGTTCAAAATATAAACGATCGGAAGTGTCGTAATCTGTCGATACGGTCTCTGGATTGCAGTTGATCATAATTGTTTCAAATCCAGCATCTTTGAGAGCGAAAGCTGCATGGACACATGAGTAGTCAAATTCCACACCTTGACCAATTCGATTTGGGCCGCTTCCCAAAATAATTATCGCCGGTTTAGTGCGGGCAATAACCTCTGTTTCTAAATCGTAAGACGAAAAGTGGTAAGGAGTGTGAGCTTCAAATTCAGCGGCGCACGTGTCAACTGTTTTATAGACAGGTCGAATTCCTAATCTATGGCGATAAATCGCAATCTCACCCGCGCTCTGACCTGTGATCTCTGAAATCTGCGCATCGCTAAATCCATAACGCTTGGCCTTAATTAGTAAGTCTTGATCTAATGAGGCGCCATTTTTGATCTCGCTAGCTACGGAGTTGATTTCTGCTATCTGGGCCAAGAACCAAGGATCTACCTTTGTTGCGGCAAAAACATTTTCAACACTAGCCCCAAGATAGAGAGCGCGCTGAATCTGCTGTAAGCGATGCTCGGTTGGGATAGCCATAGCACTTAGTAAAGATTCCTTACTTTCACTGCTATTAACCCATGTAAAGCTTGTGCCCTTCTTTTCCACAGAGCGCAGGGCTTTTTGAAGTGCCTCTGGGAAAGAACGGCCAATGGCCATTGCTTCTCCAACACTTTTCATGGTCGTGGTTAAGCGATTATCTGCTTCTGGAAACTTCTCAAATGCGAATCTAGGTACTTTAACTACTATGTAATCAAGAGTTGGTTCAAAAGAAGCTGGAGTTGATTTCGTAATATCATTTTGAATTTCATCAAGTGTGTAGCCGATAGCTAACTTAGTGGCGATTTTTGCAATCGGGAAACCAGTCGCTTTTGAGGCAAGAGCGGAGGATCTGGAGACTCTGGGATTCATCTCGATAACAATTATCCGACCATCTGCTGGATTTACTGCAAATTGGATATTGCAACCTCCAGTTGCCACACCCACTTCGCGAATAATCTGGATGCTTAAGTCACGCAATCTTTGATATTCAACGTCGGTGAGCGTTAGCGCTGGAGCAACGGTAATTGAATCACCAGTATGAATACCCATAGGATCTATATTCTCGATGCTGCAAACAATTACAACATTGTCTTCATGGTCTCGCATAACCTCTAATTCGAATTCTTTCCATCCGATAATAGATTCTTCTAAAAGAACCTCAGTCGTTGGACTATGGCGCAAGCCCGCGCCAGCAATTAGTTCTAGTTCGCCCTGGTTATAAGCAATTCCAGAGCCCAACCCACCCATAGTGAAAGAGGGTCTGACAACCACTGGATAGTTCAAGATCGCGGCAGCGGCTAAACAATCGTCCATCGAATGGCAAATTGATGACTTTGCGGATTCTCCCCCGACCTTTTCAACTATTTCCTTGAAAGTTTCGCGATCCTCACCTCTCTTGATCGCTGGAATATCGGCTCCAATTAATTTAACGTCGTACTTTTCAAGAATCCCGCGCTCGAACAAGGCAATTGCAGCATTCAATGCTGTCTGTCCGCCTAACGTGGCAAGAATAGCTGTTGGTTTTTCCTTGATAATAATTTTTTCGATTATCTCTGGGGTTATCGGTTCAATATAGGTTGCATCAGCAAACTCAGGATCAGTCATGATTGTGGCTGGATTGGAGTTAATGAGAATGACTCGAATTCCTTCACTTCGTAAAACACGACAAGCTTGTGTTCCAGAATAATCAAACTCACAAGCTTGACCAATAACAATTGGACCGCTACCAATCACTAGAACACTTTTAATCTCAGGATTTCTAGGCATTAAGCACGAACTCCCGACATCAGAGAAGTGAAATGATCAAAGAGGTATGCCGCATCATGCGGACCCGCCGCTGCCTCAGGGTGGTATTGCACACTAAAAACTGGTTTTTCTAAAAGCTCTAAACCTTCAACAACATCATCATTTAGACAAATATGACTCACGTGGCCTGCGCCATAAACAGTTTGGAAATTTCCCTTCTTTGGCGCATCTACTGCAAAGCCATGATTGTGGGCAGTAATCTCCACTCGACCACTTTTCACATTTTTAACAGGTTGATTAATCCCTCGGTGGCCGAAAGGTAATTTATAAGTCTCAAATCCCAAGGCTCTGCCAATTATTTGGTGTCCAAAGCAGATTCCAAATAGAGGAATTGCCTCTTGCAAAATCTCCCTGACCAAAGCAATTACCCCAGTCATCGTTGCTGGATCACCAGGACCATTAGAAAGAAAAATCCCATCTGGATTCAAAGCCTTAATCTCTTCAAGAGTTGAAGTCGATGGCACTACATAGACATCGATGCCACGCTCAGCCATCATTCTTGGCGTTGCTCCCTTAATACCCAGATCAAGGGCAACCACAGTAAATTTCTTCTCGCCAATAGCCTTTATTAGATATGTCTTATCAGTGGAAACATCATCAGCTAGGAAAGCTCCGCTCATTTGCGGACTTTTACGGACTTTGATAACCATCTCTTCGCGTGATAAATCCGTTTGTGAAAATATCCCAACGCGCATTGCGCCACGATCTCGCAAATGTCGAGTAATCGCCCGCGTGTCAACCCCTCTTATTCCCACAATCCCTTGTTCGATTAAATCATCTTCTAACGTTCGCTCACTTCGCCAATTACTGGAAATAGGCGAAGGATTTCTAACAACAAAGCCGCTAACCCAAATTTGCTTAGACTCCTCATCGGGTGTGTTCATGCCGGTATTACCGATATGAGGGGCTGTCATTATTACGACCTGTTTGTGATATGACGGATCGGTAAGCGTTTCCTGATAACCCGTCATTCCAGTTTGAAATACTGCTTCACCATATGTTTCACCAATGCTGGCCCAGCTTTCACCTTCGAAAATCGCACCATCATCCAGAACAAGGTAGGCCTTAGTCAATTGGCGCTCCCGTCTGTTGCCATTTCATGAACTAATTTTCCGTGGAAATACGTTTTCAAGACACGAGCGGGGAGTTTCATGTCATGAAATGGGGTGTTCTTACTCTTTGAAGCCATCCTATTACGATCAACTGTCCATTTAGCTGAGGCGTCGATCACCACTAAATTGGCCACCTGGCCAACTTTGATTCCTATCCCCTGATTTGCGTACCCGGCAATGCGAGCAGGGGCCAATGACATGCGATCGACCAAATCAGCCCAACTCATCAAATTAGTTTCAATCATCGCTGCAACCACGACCGAAAGAGCAGTCTCAAGTCCCAACATTCCAAAGGCTGCGACCTGCCATTCGCAATCCTTATCTTCATTCGGGTGAGGTGCATGATCAGTGGCGACGACATCAATGGTTCCATCGGCTAAACCAGCACGTAGAGCAAGCACATCTTTCTGCGTTCTAAGCGGTGGATTTACTTTGTATACCGCGTTATAGCCAACGACTAAATCATCGGTCAACAACAGGTGATGTGGTGTCACTTCTGCAGTTACTTTCACTCCTCTAGCTTTAGCGGCCCGAACAAGTTCAACGCCACCTGCGGTAGTTAAATGGCAGACGTGCAATCTACTATCGACGTGCTCGGCAAGGAGTATGTCTCTGGCAATTATCGCTTCCTCCGCTACAGCCGGCCAACCCGTTAGGCCAAGTTGTGAAGAAATAATGCCCTCATTCATCTGCGACCCAGCAGTTAACCGAGGCTCCTGTGCGTGCTGAGCAATAATCCCATCAAAGCTTTTTACGTATTCAAGGGCCCGGCGCATAAGAAGTGGATCGAAGACACACTTTCCATCGTCCGAGAAAATCCTTACGTTTGCTCTGGAGGAATTCATTGCTCCCAGCTCTGCCAACTTCAAGCCCTCAAGTCCTTGTGTCACTGCGCCGATTGGAAACACATCGCACAATCCCGCTTCTTTACCCAACATAAATACCTGCTCAACAACACCTGCGGTATCAGCTACCGGAGTTGTATTAGCCATTGGCGAGATTGCCGTATAGCCACCACGAACGGCGGCAAGTGATCCTGTAGCAACGGTCTCAGAATCTTCACGACCTGGTTCACGAAGATGAGTATGAAGATCAACCAAACCTGGGATAACTAGATTACCTTTAAGGTCAACAACCTCATCACCGGATAGATTTGAACCGATCTCTTGAATTAAGCCCTCGCCAAACTTGATATCAACATTGGAACCATCAACTAGTTTTGAATTCTTCAATACGATACTCATTAATTGCTCCCAAGTAATTGATAGAGAACGGCCATTCGAACTAGTACTCCATTTGCTACTTGCGCTAGAACAACTGATTGATGAGAATCGGCACTTTCCGCAGAAATTTCTAACCCTCGATTCATTGGGCCAGGATGCATAACGATTGCATTAGTTTTTAGGCTGGCTAATCTGCTTTGATCTAGTCCAAAACCCCTGGAATATTCTCTTGCAGTTGGAAAATAAGATTCGTTCATTCGTTCAGATTGAATCCGAAGCATCATAACTACATCAGAGTCTGCAATAGTTAGATCAAAGTCATAGCTAACTTTCACTCCCCAAGCCTCAACACCAACTGGCAATAATGTCGGTATAGAAACCAGCGTAACCTCTGCTCCGAGCTTCTTTAACAACAAGACATTGCTCCTTGCCACACGAGAGTGCAAGATATCGCCCACGATTGCCACTTTAAGTCCAGCAAAATCAGACTTCAATTCTGGAAACTTACTTCGGATCGTGTAGGCATCTAGAAGAGCTTGCGTAGGGTGTTCGTGGGTGCCATCACCAGCATTTATAACTGATGCTGATATCCATCCAGAATCTGCCAAGCGCTGGGCTGCCCCTGAGGCGCCATGGCGAATGATCACCGCATCAGCCCCCATGGCCTGCAATGTTTGCGCTGTGTCCTTTAAAGATTCACCTTTACTAACACTTGATCCTTTTGCCGAAAAGTTGATTACATCAGCAGATAATCGTTTTGCCGCACTCTCGAATGAAATTCGAGTTCGAGTTGAGTCTTCAAAGAATAGATTAACTATCGTGCGACCACGCAAGGTTGGTAGTTTCTTCATTGGTCCGTCTGAAACCTTAGAAAGTTCAAAGGCGGTATCTAGGATAGAAATGGCTTCGGCTGCGCTTAGATCATTGATACTCAATAAGTGTCTATCCAATTTACTCACCGCCCGAAATCTCAACCATGTCTTTGCCGTCAATCTCAGTTAAGTGAACTCGCACGCTTTCAACAGATGAAGTTGGAATGTTCTTGCCAACATAATCTGCGCGAATAGGAAGCTCTCGGTGACCTCTATCTACCAATACAGCTAACTGGACCGATTTCGGACGGCCAAGCTCGCCCAAAGCATCTAGGGCAGCGCGGATTGTTCGGCCTGAATATAAAACATCATCTACTAAAACCACATCTTTGCCTTCAATGCCACCTAACGGCAGTACCGTTGGCAGTAGAGGCTTTGGTGGGCGCAATCGCAAATCATCGCGATGCAAAGTCACATCCAAGGTGCCAACTTCAACTGGCCCCTCTATTTGGTTAAGGAATTCGGCAATACGGTTTCCCAGATACGCACCGCGAGTTGGGATGCCAAGAATCACCAAATTCGATAATCCATGATTGTGCTCAATAATTTCATGAGCAATACGCTTTAAAGCACGGCCAATATCGCCGGCATCTAGAACAGCTGCCATTTCTCTCCTTCGCCGCCTCTCTGGACGGATCGTTAAAGGACTACTGGGAGAAGATACCACCTGTGGATGACTAAATTCCAATTATGACTCGCCCGCCTATCTTTGGACCATGACCAATATCAATCAAAATGAGAGAACTATCGAAGAGATCGCCAATTCAATCCGAGCAATTCGCAAACAAAAGGGCCTGACTCTAAAGCAAGTGGAGATCAAATCAGCGGGGGTTTGGAAGGCCGTAGTTATTGGATCCTATGAAAGATGTGACCGTGCTCTATCTCTAAAAAAGGCGATAGCTCTCGCTTCCTTCTATCAAGTGCCCTTAGATCAATTACTTGGCCTGGAACAACCAATGCAAATCCAACCAAGTGGCGGCCTAGGAAAGATTACCGTCGATATCAGGCGAATTTCTGCACTCCAGGATGGCAATCCAAAAGCGGTAGCAATCTGCGCTTTCCTGGCACTGATCTGCGCAAAGCGACGAGATTGGAACGGTGAAGTTCTATCACTTCGCCAAAGCGACCTGGAGACACTCGCCTTACTCACAAACCAAAATGAGAGTCAGATGACTAACTGGTTAAAACAAAATTCTTTGCTAATCCAACGCTAAAGGGCGAAAGAAGGCTTTAAAGCAATTATGCGGCCTAGAACTCCATTTATATATTTTGCAGAATCTTCGGTCGAATATTCTTGAGCTATGGCCACCGCTTGAGAAGCCGCAACTTGATCGTCAACATCTTGAGACCAGAGAATCTCAAAAAGCGCGATACGCATAATATTGCGATCTACCGCTGGCATTCGATCCATATCCCAACCTTGCGCATAAGTTGTTATAAGTTCATCAATCTTTCGTGAGTGCTCTAAAACTCCCGAAATCAAGATTTGGACATAGCCTCCCTCGGAAAGTTCTAACGCAGGCCTAGAGGTCAATAATTCTAGGGCGCTGGTTGAACGTAAATCAGCCTCGAAAAGAAAATCCAGAGCGCGCTTGCGCGCTTTTCCTCTAGCACTCACGAGTTTGCGCGGCCGAGATAATCTCCGGTGCGAGTATCAACCAATATCTTTTCATCTTGTTTGATGAACAAAGGAACCTGAATAGTAATTCCGGTTTCGATCGTAGCTGGCTTTGTTCCTCCAGATGAGCGATCTCCTTGTAGACCTGGCTCGGTGTAAGTAACAATCATTTCAACTGACGCTGGTAACTCAACGTAAAGTGGATTACTTTCATGGATCGCAACGTTTGCCTTGCAATTTTCAAGCATGTAATTGATCGCTTCGCCGACTACCGCCTCAGAGATATTCATCTGGTCAAATGTCTTGTCGTCCATAAATACGAAGTCTTCACCGTCCCGATATAGATATGTCATGTCACGCTTTTCCAGGATTGCAACATCAACTTTTACTCCCGCATTGAATGTTCGATCGATAACCTTGCCGGTCAATACCGACTTCAACTTGGTGCGAACAAAAGCGGGACCTTTGCCTGGTTTTACATGTTGGAATTCAACGACATTCCAGAGTTGACCCTCAATATCTAGGGTCATACCGTTCTTTAGATCATTTGTAGTAGCCATGGAGGGAGAATACCTGAGATTGTGGCGTGCTTTTTACTTACGAAGCAATTTACGCAGGGCGATCAAAGCAAGTCGATACGAATCTGGTCCGAAACCACCAATAGTTCCATCCGCAACACCCGAAATCACAGAGGTGTGACGAAATTCTTCACGCGATAAAGGGTTAGAGAGGTGGACTTCAATCAAGATTGATTTAACCATATCCGCAGCGTCTCTAATGGCGTAGGAGTAATGCGTGAATGCAGCTGGATTTATGATCACTGGCAACTTTTGATCAGCTGCTTCATGTAGCCAGCCAATAATCTCTACTTCGCTGTCTCTTTGGCGCACGTCACATTCCAGATCAAGTTTCTTGCCTTCTTCAATTATGTAAGCTGATAGGGCTGCAAAATTCATATCTCCATAGACATTTGAATCCCTAAGGTCTAGGCGCCCTAGATTTGGTCCATTTAGAACTAATACCTTCATGTACAAATTCTCTCATAGGCCAGTGCAATCTGGTCGGAGGCTACCTCTTCAAGCCAAACTGGCTCACCTAACTTTGAAATTGCAATAAACCGAAGCTTTGAATTTCTACTTTTCTTATCATTGCTCATATACCCAAGTAACTCCTCAAAAGCCATCTTTTGGTAAGTCACTGGTAAGTCAAACCTAGTCAAAATAGATCTATGGCGATCGACAATCTCTCTATCCAGCCCAGCACAAATCTGCCCAAGTTCGGCTGCAAAGACAAGACCAATCGAAATTGCCTCCCCGTGGCGCCACTTATAGTTCTCCCGCTTTTCAATAGCGTGACCCAAGGTATGACCATAATTCAAGATTTCACGAAGCTTGCCTTCTTTAAAATCAACACTAACTACATCGGCTTTAACCTGAATCGATCGTTCAATAAGTTCCTCGATATTGGCTTCATAATCAATTACTAGTTCAAGTATTTGAGGATCCGAGATAAATCCACATTTAATTACCTCTGCCATACCGGCTTGAATCTCTCGCTTAGGTAATGTTTTTAGGAGTGAGAAATCAATACAAACCGACTTCGGTGAATAAAATGCTCCAACTAAATTCTTGCCCGCGGGTGTATTCATACCGGTTTTGCCACCTATTGCTGCATCAACCATCCCAGCAACTGTTGTTGGGATGGCATACCAATCGATTCCCCGAAGCCAAGTAGCAGCGGCAAAGCCACCTATGTCAGTTGTAGCTCCCCCACCAATTGCAACGATTACATCCTTGCGAGTTAGCGATATTTGCGCGCAGTGGGTCCAGATTTCCTCTAAAGTTTTAGCACTCTTTTGATCCTCACCTTCTGGCAAGGTGAAGATCGCCAAACTCTTAGATTCTAGGGACTTCAACCCTAAAGTTTCTACGATCACTCTTGGCGCAAGTATTAATACTTTCGAATAATTCTTGGAAATTTCGGTGACTGTCTCAGGCCAGTTCGCCCCAACACAAACTGCGTATTCATGTTCAGCTTTGATCAATATTTCTTTCATGGACTCACCACAAGTTGCTTGTGAATCTCTTCCGCTACTTCGGCCGGTTTTCTATTGTCTGTGTTAACTTTGATAGTTGCAAGTGACTCATATATTGGTCTACGAACCTGCATCAATGTTAACCACTGCTGTCTCGGGTTCAAGGTCAAAAGTGGACGATCCTTATTAAAACCAACTCGCGGAGCTGCGTTTGAGATAGACACATCTAGGAAAATTATCGGTGCCTTCGAATTCTTTAGCGCCAATTGTGCTTTATCGCTCAATACCGAGCCGCCACCAAGGGCAAGGATGGCATCAGATTCTTGTAAACAACTAAGTAGCACTTCCAGTTCAACCTGCCGAAAAAAAGGTTCACCCTCATCAAGGAAAATATCGGAAATCGACTTCCCTACCTTCTTCTCAATTTCTATATCAGTATCGATCACTGAATATTTAGTAATCTTGGAAAGCGCACGTGCAACAGAAGACTTACCTGCCCCAGGTGGACCAATTAGAATCGCGCTTGGCATTAAGAAATAACCAGAGAACCTAGATAATTCTTGTAGTTGCGATTTACTTCAGCAACACTATCGCCGCCAAACTTCTCTAAGACTGCGTCTGCAAGGATTAACGCAACCATCGCTTCTGCGACTATCCCTGCTGCAGGAACAGCGCAAACATCAGACCTTTGATTGATAGCCTTAGCTGCCTGTCCTGTCGCAACATCTATGGTGTCTAGCGCCTTTGGCACTGTTGAAATTGGTTTCATCGCAGCCCGCACTCTTAATACTTCACCGTTGGTGATGCCGCCTTCAGTTCCACCAGCACGCCCACTTCGGCGAACTATTTCTCCAGCAGAGTTCTTTTCAATCTCATCGTGTGCAACTGAACCACGGCGACGTGCAGATTCAAAGCCATCTCCAAGTTCGACACCTTTAATTGCTTGAATTCCCATTAGGGCTCCGGCCAATTTAGAATCTAAACGACGATCCCAATGCGTGTGTGATCCTAGTCCGACTGGCAATCCGTAGGCCAAGACCTCAACAACTCCGCCTAAAGTATCTCCATCACTATGCGCAGCTTCTATCTCTGCCACCATCTTTAGGCTAAGGCCAGCATCGAAGCAACGAACTGGATCAGCATCAATCTTTTCTTGATCCTTTGGTAAAGGCAAAACAGAACCGATCTCGCCTTGAGCACCGCCAATAGCGACGACGTGACTCATAATCTCAACACCGATACTTTGCTTTAGAAAAGCTCTAGCAACCGCACCAAGAGCAACTCGCGCCGCTGTTTCTCTAGCGCTTGCTCTTTCCAAAATTGGTCTTGCGTCATCGAAGGAATATTTTTGCATCCCCGCCAAATCGGCATGACCTGGTCTGGGTCTAGTCAGTGGTGCGTTTCTAGCGAGTTCTGCTAACTCAGTAGCAGCAACGATTTCTGGCGCCATAACTTTTGACCATTTTGGCCACTCAGAGTTTGCGATTTCAATTGCAATTGGACCACCTTGCGAAAGACCATGGCGAACCCCACCTAGGATCGTTACGACATCTGCTTCAAAATTCTGTCTGGCTCCGCGTCCAAATCCTAGACGGCGCCTAGACAAATCTTTGTCGATCATTTCCTTAGTTATTTCAATATGTCCTGGCATCCCTTCAAGTATCGCGCTCAAGGCAGGGCCATGAGACTCACCAGCAGTTAACCAACGGATCACAATTTCTCCAATATTCAATTCCGACTAGGGCCCTATTGTTGCAGATAAGTACGGGCTCTCGTGGCTAATACACTCATCATATGCGATGGCGGCAAGTAATCACATTGCAAAAAGGCCAAATCCAATAACCAGAGCCGGTGCCATTGGGATTGTTACATCACGAAAACTAGTAGATTTTTGAAATCCAACAGATTCAATAATTGCCCATATCAATGCCAGGACGCAGGAAGTCAATAAAGAATTAAGTGACTCTAGGGCGCTTCTATTTCCTAAAACAAGTATGGCCACCAACTTTAAATCCCCCGCCCCAAATCCTTTTGATATCAAAGGAGAGAGCAAAATAATTGTTCCCGAAAGAAAAAGTTGGGTAAAAGTGATCCCAAAAATCAGGCGAGCTACCCCGATTGACATCAATTCGTAGTTGGGAATAATTCGAAAAAGAATGTCACTTGCACATATGCGCGATCCAAAGAATCCCAAAATTAGAAAATACAGATAGTTAGACATTCCTTGATGGTATTGATTGACACCACAAACACTTGCAATAGTTCTCTCTATCGGTTAGCAGCCTCAATGCCAGCCACTAAGAGTGATTTTCTCATCTGCGAATAGTCAAAATCCAGTTTTGTCATAAAACTAATTTGGTGCAGCCCTTGTTCTACCAAAAGGTCTAGGCCTGATATAACTTGTGAATTCAAACCGGCCCAAGCCGCTGCTAGATTAGTTGGCCATGGTGCATATAGACACTCCAACAATGTTCCAGAAACATCATCTAGATTCTCCGCAATCTGATCAGTTGCACCCCGCGGAACTGTGCTAATAACAAAATCATACTTTGATATATCAGCGCTCATATCAAGAGGCGTGATCTTCACACTTCCGGCCGCAAGCTTTAGAGCATCAAGTCTTTGCGAGGAACGCAACAATATGTCTACCGCACCTACTTTCCCATCTAGTGCCCCCACTGCTGCTCTAGCTGTTCCTCCGCCACCAATGATTGCTACCTTTGATCCGTGGGCAACATCTATTAATTTTCGAAATGCCAAATAATCAGTGGAGATTGCACGCCAAACGCCAGAATTATTTATAAGTGTATTTGCTGATGCGATCTTGAGAGCAGTTGGATCTATTTCATCAGCCACTTTGAGCGCAACTTCTTTTAATGGCATCGTTAAGGAGAAACCATTCCAGTTCTCTTTTCTTGCAGAAGTCATAAAGGAAGGAAAAGCCTGCTCATCCTTCTCTATCGCTTCATAGCTTCCTTCTATACCGAGAATTTCATAGGCTTTACGATGCAAGATTGGCGAAAGTGAATGAGATATGGGGGAACCCAAGACGGCGCACTTAATCATTTGAATAACCCGTTGGCGAGATTGTTGTTAAATTCTGTGTTCCATTTAGAAAACTCATCAAATGACTTAGTAAATCTAGTATCCCTTGGCTTTACTGTTATGAAATATAACCAATCCCCAGCATCTGGATTCAATGCTGCTTCAATGGCCTTAGGGCCGGCTATTGCAATGGGGGTAGGCGGAAGTCCAGTGACCTTATAGGTGTTGTAAGGAGAATTCACTTGCGTTGCTTTATTTGATAGGCCAATTTTTCCCCGAAGTCCGGCCGCGTACTGGACGGTTGAATTCAGCTGCAATGGCATCCCAATGGCTAGCCGGTTATAGATTACCCGCGCCACCTTTGCATAACTATCCGAATCGCCTTCAATCTGAACCATCGAGGCAATCGTTAATACTTGATAGGGATTGTATTTCGAATAACCCTTTGCAAGTGCAGCAAATTCAACGCTAGTTCTAAACCGATCTACCATCATATTTAGTGCATCCGTAAAATTAGTTCCCTTTTCAAAAGAATAATTTGCCGGATAGATTGAGCCCTCAAGTGAATTGAGCTTGTTTGGATACAGGACCTTAATTCCCATCAGACTGTGGTTTGAACTAAGGATATGATCATTTTTAAGAACATTCTTAATCACATCATTTAAAGTCGATCCTTCGATAACTTTGAGAACATTTGCCATCCGCTTAGAATCAAGTAGTTCTAGAACCGCTTGTTTAACCGGAATATTTTTATGTATCAGATGGGCTCCTGGACTAATTCCTTGTGCGTTGGTATTTTTCGTAAATTCTGATATGAATACCTTAGGACTCTTGATAACGCCACTCTCAAATAGATCGTTAGCGATCTTTGTTCCGGTCGCACCATTTGCAATTGAAAAAACAAATTCCACCCCGGGCTTTCCTGCCGGAAAGTCATTCTTGGGAATAACGATTCGAATTAATCCTGTAAGAATCAGCAAACTAGCCATCAATAAGGCCACTTTTCTAGATATCGCTGTCCTAAACATCAGAGAATTCTATTCAATGGCTCGCCATTTACGCGCTCTTGATTAAGGGCGCTTTCAAGTATTGCAGCGGCGGCTACTTGATCGATTTCACTTTTAGCTTGCTTTGAATTCTTGCCCTGTTCTTTAAGAGTTCTAGCGGCACTAACTGTTGTTAACCGCTCATCGACTCCATAAATAGGCAAAGCGCTGATAGCTCTCAATTCCTGAACGAAATTTGCCACCGATATTTCTTTCGCGCTCGAATCTCCAGATAAATGCTTAGGTTGACCTATAGCTATATAGATTGGGTCATATTCATTGAAAATAGCTATTAACTCGCTTGGCAATTTTTCCTTAATGTTCAAAAGAGTTGTTAGAGGCGTAGCTAACACTCCTGAGGGATCCGATATTGCCACTCCGATACGCACGTCTCCGTAGTCGAAGGCGATTCGACGACCGAGTCTCACTTAATTAACCGCTAAGGAGCCTATGGTTTTTGCTATTACAGCCAGAGCAGTAGCAACTGCCACTTGCTCAGTTCCGCCTCCTTGAGCAAAATCATCTTTACCGCCGCCTCCGCCACCAAGAATGGTCGAACCACTTTTTACGAGTGCTCCTGCCTTGATTCCGAGTGTGTTCGCAAAAGCGCTCACTGCAACAGCAAGGCTTGCTCGCTCTTCGCCTTTGGATATAAGAACTACAACTCCATTTTGCATTCGATTACGAAGATCAAGTGAAATAGTCTTTAAGTCTTCACTCGACATCCCAGCCTCTACCTCAACTGCAAGTACTTCTAATTCACCCAACTTTATTTTTTGAGATAAAAGTCCAGCTGAACTTGCCAAAGCCTGTGAAGATTTGAACGTTGCGAGCTCCTTCTCGACACTTTTAAGCCGATCAATCAAGTCTGCGATTCGCTCCGGCAATTCTTCGGTGCGAGAACCCTTAATTAACTCAGTTAATGAATTCAATAAAACGTGTTCTCTAGCCAAAAATCCAAACGCGTCATTGCCGACAAGTGCTTCCACTCGTCTAACCCCCGCGCCAATTGAAGACTCACTTAACAATTTAACAATGCCGAGTTCACCTGATTTAGATACGTGCGTTCCCCCGCATAACTCATGTGCCCAATCACCGACACTTACAACTCGCACTTGGTCGCCATACTTCTCGCCAAATAGTGCCATTGCACCCATCGCCTTAGCTTCTGGTTGGGTCATAATCTGGGCGTTAACACTTAAATTCTCGAGGAGAAGTGAATTGACTCGGCTTTCAACATCATTCAAAACAGAAGAAGGAACTGCTCCATTTGCTGGAAAGTCGAAACGAAAACGCCCTGGGGAATTTTCAGAACCCGCCTGTGTTGCAGTGTCTCCAAGTGCTTCGCGGAAAGCTTTGTGCACCATGTGTGTGGCAGTGTGAGCTCTTGAAATTGCTAATCGTCGCTCACGATCAATGGTTGCAAGTGCTCCCTCATTAACCTTTGCGACACCCGAAATTACTTGACCCCTATGGATAGAAAGTCCTGGAACCGGAGTTTGGACATCATCAATTTCAATTACTGTTCCATTCGCCAAAGTGATCGTTCCACCGTCTGGAAGTTGTCCTCCTCCCTCGGCATAAAAAGGGGTACGGTCTAAAATTATTTCTACTTCTGTATTTACTGGCGCCTCTTGAACGCTCTTCCCATCGACCATAATTGCCTTGAGGCTCGCCTCGGATGACATCTCTTCATAACCAGTAAATTTTGTGGCACCCGATGCGTCCAGAATCTTTCTATACTCGCTAACGTCGGTATGGCCAGTCTTCTTTGCCCGTGCGTCAGCCTTGGCACGGTCTTTCTGCTCCTTCATTAATTTCCTAAATCCGTCTTCATCCACACTCAAACCCTGCTCTGAAGCCATCTCCAAAGTTAGATCAAATGGAAAACCATAGGTATCGTGCAACTTGAAAACAGTGTCACCAGCTAGCTTAGTTAAGTTTGTTTTCTTTAGCGTATTAGCTGCAACATCGAAAATTTGAGTTCCACTTTTAAGGGTTGAAAGAAAAGAATCTTCTTCATTTACCGACACAGAAACAATGCGATCCGCGCCTTCTACTAATTCTGGATACTGCGGGCCCATTGCTCCGATCGCCGCCATAACTAATTCTTTAGATGTTGAATCACCTGCCCCAAGTATCCGCATGTTACGAATAGTCCGGCGCATCATCCTTCGAAGAACATAGCCTCTTCCTTCATTACCTGGAAGGACACCGTCTCCGATTAACATCGTAGATGTTCTGGCATGATCGGCTATAACTCGTAAAGCAATATCACTTTTCGCGCTTGACCCATACTTTACGCCAGTCAATTCTGTGGCCTTATTTAGAATTTGCATTGTTGTATCGATCTCATAAATATTTTCAACACCTTGAAGAAGGGCAGCCGTTCGCTCAAGTCCTAAGCCGGTGTCAATATTTTTCGCTGGCAACTCACCAAGGATTGGATAATCATCTTTGCCACTACCAGCACCTCGTATGTTTTGCATGAAAACTAAGTTCCAAATTTCTAGATAACGATCCTCATCTGCAACAGGTCCACCTTCTTTTCCATACTCTGGACCGCGATCATAATAAATTTCAGAACATGGACCACAAGGTCCAGGAACACCCATCGACCAAAAATTATCTTCCATACCACGACGCTGAATTCGATTCTTTGGTACCCCAACGACCTTATGCCAAATATCTGCTGCTTCGTCATCGTTTTGGAAAACAGTCACCCAAAGTTTAGATTCGGGAAAACCATAGCCCCCATCTGCAATTGGTTTAGTTAAAAGTTCCCAGGCCAGTTTGATGGCGCCTTCTTTGAAGTAGTCACCGAAAGAGAAGTTTCCGCACATCTGGAAGAAAGATGCGTGTCTTGTCGTCTTACCAACTTCATCGATGTCTAGTGTTCGCACACATTTTTGAACTGAAGTGGCTCGAATATATGGTGGCTTAACTTCACCTAGAAAATATGGTTTGAATGGGACCATTCCAGCGTTTACTAAAAGAAGGTTTGGATCATCAGCAATCAAAGATGCCGATGGCACGACTGTATGTGTGAGACCTTGACTATTCCCAGATTCGAAAAATTTGAGCCAGCGTGATCTAATTTCTGCAGAATTCACGCTCTTACTCGAACTCCTCGTCCTCTACTTTGCGCCGCTTAGATTTGCCCGCGCTTTTCTTGAGCTTGCTCGCACCAATTAAGGCGCCTGCAACCTTCATAGCCATTTTATTATTGTCTAAGAAACTCTCAGTTGATGCCGTGACCTTTGTGGTCAATTCTTCGGCTGATTTGGTGATCTTATTTAAGCTATGCAGTGGCCCATTAACTAATTGAACAGTCGTGGTGACTTCCTCAAGTAATGGATTTACTTCACTTGAAACAGACTTTAGAGTCGCGCTGGCCTCATCAACCAAGCGCCCCAATCTTACGATTGCATAAGCTATTGCTAGAGCAATTACAGCCAGAGCTGATGCCGCAATAATCGTTGCAATTCCACCTGGACCCATGTGTTTAGCCTACCCGAAGGCCCTTCTATTGGCCGTCAAATTTAGGTATCGCAACCTCGGGGCGCAAATGGCTCTTGTGAGCAACTAACGCGGCTTGGTGATACCTCTCGATAGCCTCTACATTCTCGTTGGAACCGTATGGTCTGCCATCTACGAGTGGGCCTTTTGAAGCAGTCATCACTGCAACCACGTCATCACCCGATATCGTCTTATGAGTTTCTAATGCATGAGCCAACGAAAGAACTTTGGAACGATTATCACGAAGGACAATTTCAGCTCTAGATAACAAGCTATTTAGATTGTGTTCTATTCGATCACCAAGTGCCATCCGTAAATCCTTGGAGTTATCATCTTTCCCCTTTGAGCCACCAGGTGAGCCAACTTCATTACGGCGATTTGATGCGTGGGAAGAAATAGTTTGCCCCATGCCCCAATGACCTTCCATAAAACTAGCAATGGTTGTGGCACTTTCTAGATCACCAGACACACCAGAGGAATTATCCCCGTCAAAAAACATTCGCTCGCCAGCAAGTGAGGCCAATGAAACCAAAATATCCGCCTCATATTCAGTTCGCCACCTGGTGAATTGATCATCTGGTGGGATGCTCGCGACCATACCAAGGTAGTCAGAACCCTTTTCAATTGTTGCTAAGTCAATGGACATATGTTGCCTAACTAGATATGCCATTACTGCGTGACAAGATTCGTGAACAGCCACCGCATGGCGTTCGCGATCAATATATTCAACGTCTTCAGCTGGACCTAGATCTTTTAGCTGTTTGGCCTTAATCACATCACTCCAGGTAATTGAAGTACGACCATTTCGGATTGCCATAATCAAGGCTTCGTTGATGGTGTCTTTTATAGTCGCACCCGTTGCATATGGCGTAATTGTTGCCAACTTATCAACCTCTTCGGCTGAAAGTGAATGAGACACTTTTGCAAGGTAACCCTCATAGGTTCTAATTCGACCGGCTTTACTTGGATATCCAACCCGATACATACGATCGATTCGACCAGGGCGAAGCAACGCCTCATCTAGTGCCTCTGGCATATTTGTGGCCATAACCACCAAGATCCGATACTTAGGTGGGTTCTTTGGGCGCATTCCTAGAGTTCTGCGAACTACACGGTTAAAAAATCCTCGCGGCTTCTTTAATCCAGAAAGTTCGGTAAGAAGTGCCTGCAGTGTTCCCATTCCCCCGCCACCAGAGCCCATGGCGCTGTTTGCCACAAAACTTTCGCGACTTATTACAAATTTTGCATTTTCTGAAAGGTAATCCCCGCCGTGGCAAGAAGTCGAATTCAATAAAGAAGTGGAATTCGCATTGCGATTTGACGTTGTAGCGATGCCGCGGTTACCAAGTGAATCGGCCTCATCGAAAAATACGACTACTCCCCCGTATCGCAATGCCAATTTGCGAAGTTTTCGAAAGAGAGATTTAACCTTCAACACTCCAACTCCAAAAAACATATTATTAAACGCTCCGGGATCAACGAAAACAAAAGGTTTTCCAGTTTCACCAGCCATTGATTCGGCCATCAATGTCTTTCCAGTACCCGGGGGTCCCCAAAGTAAGATTCCACCAGGAACATAGCCACCGTGCTCTTCAATAGTTTCTGGAGATTCTAAGAAAAGTAAATTCTCACGGATTCGATTCAAAACGTGATCTTGACCCCAAACGTCGGTAAATCTGGTTCGAATATCGTCTGGAAAATAGGTGTCAATTCCGCCGCGACTCAAGAACCAAAACATTGCGCCGAATTGGATGATGATAAAAAATACTGCGAACAGCAACTGGCCAAGCATTGGTAGTGCGCTCCAAAGAGCCTTTGGAGCAAGGAACAAAGCTCTTATCGGAGTTTCTTTATAGACTGCGCCTAACACAACTGACAACAAAGCTATAAACACGAGAACTTTTATAACCCGGCTTAATCGATAACGATTCCAATCGCTTAAGCGATGTAATTGACGATCAATGAACGAGAAATACTTCTGCCAAAAACCGTGATACGGCGCCAAAATTTCTGAAAGTGCAAAGTGGATTTGTCTAATAACCTCGATGCCCACAAGAACAAATAGCCACCATTTGCTTTTGGAAATCAGTACACACCCGTCAGTGAAAGATAGAATTGGGTTATCAGCCAATGAGGCCCAGACCAAGATTAGGAAAACAAGTAGAAATAACCCCAAGAACTTAGATCGATCGTAGGCCGATAGATGGATGCGGACCTTTCGATCACTATCCCTTAAACGACTTAGATCACTCACTTGTTTCCCCTAACGGTAAACGATTTGGCAATTTTGGATACTATAGAGGCATTCTTTTGATACCAACTGGTTCGAGCTCTAATGAGTAGAACGTAGATTTTAGTCCGGTCATCGGATACAAGCGCAGTTTGCGAAATAGTTTGTGAGACTTTATCGCTATCCACCACCGAATAGACCGTTCTTACTCCTCTTGCCTTGTTTTGAACATTCTCAAGGTCATCTATCAGCTGATATTGCGGAGTTTTTGCAGTTGGGTTGCTGAGCCAGGTTGTAAGTGGAAAGACAACATCGCGCAACCAGTTGTATGAAACCGAATTCATCTCATCGCCTGTTAAATACCTTGATCGTAGGAGAACGATTGCATCTTGTGGCGCTTTTATTGAAAATACTTCTGCTGGCGACGTCTTTGGATCTAATGAATATGCTTCCTGGAAAATTACCGATTGCGCACGCTCCTTGGCACCAACAGTGGTCGCTTGGAGCTCGCGAGTGTGAAGTTGTTCTTGCGAAATCTTCTTCCAACCGTGTGGGATTGCAACAAACATTCCTAGGTTCTTATCCCCGGAATAGATTTGCGAGCTTTGACAGCCAGTAAGACTAATTACCCCGATAAGGGCCATAGCTATCGTGCCTTTGGTTCGCAACATAATAGGAGGGATTCTCTCCTATTTCTCCTCGCTTGTCTTGACCTTTTCTGGCACGAAATCAACACCAGCTTCTTTACGTTGCGGGGCAGTAATAGGTGTTGGGGCGCCAGTTAGTGGATCTCCACCACTGGCAGTCTTGGGAAAGGCAATTACCTCACGAATAGATTCTGCGCCAGCAAGTAGCGCGCAAAGTCGGTCCAACCCAAGTGCAATTCCACCATGTGGCGGTGGACCATACTGGAATGCTTCAAGAAGGAATCCAAACTTACTTTCCGCTTCTTGCTTTGAAAGTCCAATTGTTTCGAATACACGAGCCTGCATATTGCGGTCATGGATTCGAATCGAACCACCACCCAACTCAGTTCCATTTAAGACTATGTCATATGCGTAGGCCAATGCTGTCGCAGGATCTTTGTCAAAGGTATCGGCAAATTCTGGCTTAGGGCCGGTAAACGGATGGTGCACTGCCGTCCAACCACTACTTACATCATTTGAATCTACTTGCTCAAACATTGGAGCATCCACGACCCAAAGAAACTTCCAACTACCTTCCTGAATTAGATTGCAACGCTTGCCCACTTCAATGCGAACTGCGCCGAGCAAATTAAGTGAAGAAATGCGTTCACCCGCTGCAAAAAATATGGCATCCCCCGGCTTTGCACCGACTTCTTTTGCAATTCCAGCGCTCTCTTTTTCAGACAAATTCTTAGCAACTGGTCCACTCAACGATCCATCATCACCAACCAATATATAGGCCAGGCCTTTAGCCCCACGCGCCTTGGCCCACTCTTGCCAGGCATCAAGTTCGCGCCTAGGTGAACTAGCTCCACCTGGCATAACTACGGCGCCAACATATGGTGATTGAAATACCCGAAAGGTTGTTTCCTTGAAGAATTCTGTTACGTCACTTAGCTCATTTTCAAATCGCATGTCGGGTTTATCAGAACCAAAACGACGCATCGCCTCCCAATAAGTCATACGAAGTATTGGTTGTGGAATGTCGTAATTAACGGCTTTTTTAAAGACTCGCGTCAATATCTTCTCGGCGACCTTGAGAATATCTTCTTGTTCGACGAACGACATCTCTATATCTAGCTGTGTGAATTCTGGTTGGCGATCGGCCCTGAAATCTTCGTCCCTAAAGCAACGCGCGATTTGGTAGTAACGCTCCATTCCCGCGACCATCAGAAGTTGCTTAAATAATTGTGGAGACTGAGGTAGGGCATACCAACTTCCTGGCTGCAAACGCACTGGTACCAAGAAATCACGAGCACCTTCTGGTGTCGATCTCGTAAGGTAGGGAGTTTCGATTTCAAGGAAATCTTCTTCATCCATAACACTTCGGATCTCAGATGTTACTTTTGAGCGCAATCGTAAGTTCTTGGCAGGACCTTCTCGGCGCAAATCTAAATAACGATACTTAAGACGAACTTCTTCGCTGATGTTGCTCACATCCCCACTATCGATTGGGAAAGGTAGCGGCGCGGCCTCACTTAAAACCTTAAGATCTTCGCAAACAATCTCGATTTCGCCCGTAGGAATATTCTTGTTTTCATTGCCTTCTGGTCGCATCCGGACCGTGCCAGTAATGACTAAGCACCATTCTGCTCGCAAGGAACCCGCCAGTTTTTCGTCATTGATTACCACTTGACAGACTCCAGATGAATCTCTGAAGTCTATAAACGCAACTCCACCGTGATCACGACGCCTAGAAACCCAACCAGCAAGTACTACCTTGGTTCCCACATCGCTTTTCGTAAGCGAGCCGGCATCATGTGTTCTGATCATCTAAATGAGCTCCGATTTATCTTTTGGTAAATTCATTGACTAAGTCACTTATTCTAACTTCTTTTACTATCCCGGTTTTCATATCTTTTAGTTGCAAAACCCCAGAAGCAACCTCACCGTCTCCTAGAACAGCCGAATATTTGGCTCCGCTCTTATCTGCAGCCTTCATCGCACCTTTTAGAGCCCGATCACCGTATTCCATATCAGCACTGATTCCCTGGTTGCGCAGTTGATTGAGCAATTGGATGACTTGATCCTTATTGTTATCACCTAATGCAATTAGAAATACTTCCAAACTTGCACCCGAACCATCTTCGCTCAAGATGCCTTCGGCCTCACAGGCAAGTAAAACTCGGTCAACACCGATTCCAAAGCCAATCCCCGAGATATCACTTCCACCCAGTTCCTGCATCAGTCCGTCATATCGCCCGCCACCACCTATACCTGATTGGGCGCCAAGCTTTTCAGAGACAAATTCAAAAGTAGTTCCGGTGTAATAATCCAGGCCACGAACCATTCTTGGATTAACCACAAAATCTATTCCTAGTATTGTAAGTAATTCTTTAACTTTACTAAAACTCGCAGCACTCTCTGCTGAGAGGTAGTCAAGCAAAAGTGGAGCTTCTTGCATCTTCTCTTTAATCTCTTCCCTCTTATCATCAAAAAGTCTAAGAGGATTGATATCAGCGCGCTGCCTTGTGGCATCATCCAAATCCAACTTCGCTATAAATGCAACCAAATCTTTGCGATGAGCGGACCTACTTTGACTATCACCTAGTGAAGTTATATCTAATCGATAAGCAATTCCTAACTTCTTGAAGGCACTATCCGCGACAGAAATAACTTCAACGTCCAACTCAGGAGAAGATGAACCAATGGCTTCGATCCCTACTTGGTAAAACTGACGATATCTACCTGCTTGAGGTCTTTCGGCACGAAAGAAAGCCCCTGAGTACCAGAGCTTTAACGGCAATGAAAGTTTGTCCAAGTTATATTGAATCACACTGCGCATAACCCCAGCTGTTCCTTCTGGGCGCAGAGTGATTGAGCGACCACCTCGATCTTCAAAGGTATACATCTCTTTTGAAACTACATCGGTTGATTCTCCAACACCTCGCTTAAATAGTTCGGTATCTTCAAAAACTGGCAACTCCATAAGTTGATAACCGGCTAACTTCGCACTGGTAATCAATGTTTCACGTACATATTCAAAATTTTGTGAACGCGGTGGGAAATATTCACTCACGCCCTTAGGGGCTTGTATCTTGCGCATCATTCCCCCTTTACAGGCGCACTTTGCAGGAACTCTTCCTGCAAGTACTGATTGTTCTTGCGTTCACGTCCAATTGTAGTTTGAGGTCCGTGCCCAGGTAGGACAATTAATTCATCTTGCAGTGGCAATATCTTGTTTCTAAGAGATTTACGCATATCTTGGGCTGATCCAGTCGGCATATCTGTGCGTCCAATAGCTCCGGCAAACAAAACGTCACCGGAAATCAGATAAGTCCCATCGATGGTGAACATTGCAGAACCTGCGGTGTGGCCTGGGGCATGGTCGACTTTTATATTAAATCCCGCAATGCTAAATTCCTCAAGATCACTCAATTCTCGCACTAACTCTGGCTCGAAAAATTCTGAGATACCAAATTCAGCCATAATCTGAGCACTCATACCACCAACCTGAAGGGCTTTAAATGGATCTTTCAGTAGTTTGCGATCAAGTGAATGAATCAGAGCCGGGACTTTATATTCGTTGGAAAAAGGAACAACTGAAAAGGTATGGTCTAGGTGACCATGAGTGATAAATGAGGCCACTGGTTTTAGATTATGTTTCCTAAGAACTTCTTGTATTGGTCCAAGAAAATTTGGATTAGCCATACCTGGATCTACGATGAAACATTCTGAGTTGCGGCTTGGCGCAAAAATCCAACAATTAGTTTCAAAATATGGTGCTGGGAGGACCTCCAAAATCACTTAAACCCCCCTCTCACGCAGGCCAGATAGGTGCTTAATAAGCCTGACTTTTATCAATACGAAGGTTCAGGGTACCTTTACCCAGTACAAACCATGCGTTGACCCTCAGGCGGGAAAACGTGAGATATCGCAAGTCCATAACGTCAGATTCGCAACCGCGAATTGATCGCGCAACTAAGGAGAAATGTATATGGATATTAAGCCAAACGAAGTAGCACAAAACGCACATTCAAATCTGAGCGCAGCATCTGCCCTCATTGGTGATCCAGCACAATTCGGCCGAGTTGCAGAAGATGGAACAGTATTTGTAAAAGTCGATGGCACTGAGCGTCCAGTCGGTTCATACCCTGGCAAGACTGCAGAAGAAGCCCTTTCCTATTTTGTTAGAAAATTCGAATCAGTAGCATCAGAAGTTGCGCTACTTGCCGCGCGCATTAAAAGTGGGGCGATGGTTCCATCTGATGCTCTTGAAGCCGTAAACAAATTACGCGAACAGGTCAAAACCTTGAATGGTGTTGGCGACCTTGCAACTCTTGCCTCCTCGGTTGAACAAATCCCATCCTTGATCGAAGATCATCGCGCTGCCTACCAAGAGCGCAAAGATCTTGAATCTGCAGTACGTGAAGCTAAGCGTGCAACTGCATTAATCGAAAAAGAAAAGTTAGTAGCAGAAGCAGAAAGCCTGGCATTGTCTGAAAGTTGGAAGACCACTTCTGAACGTCTAAAAGTTTTACTAGACGAATGGAAGGCTGCCCCGCGCCTAGATAAGGCTACTGATGGTGAGCTTTGGAAACGATTCTCTTCTTCTCGTAATAAGTTCGACAAACGTCGACGAACTCACTTTGCCTCACTTGAAGCAGTCCACAGTGAAGTTGCTGCTAAGAAGGAAGCAATCGTTCGTGAAGCTGAAGCACTTGCCACATCTAAAGAATGGCTTCCTACTGCCCACAAATTTAAAGAATTAATGGACGGCTGGAAGGCTTCGGGTCGTGGCAAGCAAACTGTTGATGCCAAACTTTGGATCCGCTTCAAAGCTGCGCAGGATCAATTCTTTGCTGCCAAAAACACAGACCTAGAAAAGCGCCAGGTCACAATGGCAGCCAATCTTGAAAAGCGCGAAGAGCTCATCACAAAATTTGAAGCGCTGCTGCCAATCTCTGACATCTCATCAGCTAAAAAGGAATTTCGAACACTCAGTGAGCAATGGCAACGCATTGGCATGACCGAGCGTTCAAAGCGCGCGGCGCTAGTTGCTCGCCTAGAGAAAGTTGAAGCGGTAATACACGAAATAACAGAAGAGCAAAATCGCCGAACAGACCCAACTGCCATAGCTCGAGCAAATGATGTAGTTAAGGGCCTTGAAGAAGCAATCGCAAACTATGAAGCACAAGCCGTTAAAGCTGAAAGTGCTGGAAATAGCGCCAAAGCCACAGTCGCTCGTGAAGCTGCTGCTGCCCGTAAGGTTTGGCTAGAAGAAGCCAAAAAAGGCCTATCTGATTTCAAGACTAAATAATTAGATTTATTTAATTATTTGTTATGCGATAAACGTCGTATACGCCTTCAATATTGCGCACCGATGATAGAACTGCGTCTAGGTGGGAGGCATCTGCCATCTCAAAGGTGAATCGTGAGATAGCTGTTCGATCTTTCGAAGTACTAACAGAGGCATTTAGGATGTTCACATGCTGATCAGAAAGTGTCCGAGTAACATCTGAAAGCAACCTGGCTCGGTCTAGAGCTTCAACTTGAATATTGACTAAGAACAGGGTCTTGGAAGCCATATTCCACTTCACCGCAACCATCCGCTCCCCTTGATGATCCGTTAGATCCTTAATATTCACACAGTCACTTCTATGGACTGAAACACCGCTTCCCCTGGTGATAAATCCAATAATTTCATCACCTGGGACCGGAGTGCAGCATCTAGCAAGTTTTACTAGCACATCATCCGCTCCTTCAACATCGATACCTGAAGTGCTTCGACGAACGTGCTCAATAGTTCCGACATTACTAATTAGATGACTGTCAATATCCGAGTCAGCTTCTTCGGTGGAATGGGAGGTAACCAATTTCTCAATTACAAACTGTGCGCTGATGTGACCATTTCCAACTGCTGCATACATAGATTCAATGTCCGGGTAATGCAATTCATGTGAGAGTTCTAGGAATGCCTGCCCAGCAAAAATCTTTTGAAGTGGCAGCCCGGCTTTGCGCATTTGTCGGCCAATAGATTCGCGTCCAGCCTCAATTGCTTCTTCTTTGCGTTCCTTGGAAAACCAGGCCTTGATTTTTGATCTGGCTCTGGGTGAATGAACAAAGTTCAACCAATCACGACTTGGACTGGCAGTCGGACTCTTATTGGTTACCACCTCCACGACATCACCATTGGCAAGAGTTGATTCTAGGGGAACAAGTTTTCCATTTACTTTTGCGCCCACACATCGGTTTCCAACTTCAGTGTGCACCGTATAGGCGAAATCAATTGGCGTCGATCCAGCCGGAAGAGCTATAACACTCCCCTTTGGCGTGAAAACAAAGACTTCGGGTGTTCGAAGGTCATAACGTAAGGTGTCTAGGAATTCACCAACATCTTCAGTCTCTTGTTGCCATTCATGGAGCTGCTTCAACCAGAACATCTCTGGATTTTCAGAATCGCTGCCCTTGCTTCCACCTTGCTTATATTTCCAGTGAGCTGCAATTCCATACTCCGCACGATTGTGCATATCAAATGTGCGGATCTGAATCTCAACTGCTTTTCCGTTGGGACCGATTACAGTGGTGTGTAATGACTGATAAAGATTAAATTTCGGCATTGCTATGTAATCCTTGAAGCGACCAGGAATTGGACTCCACCTAGCGTGAATCGCACCTAGAACTGCGTAACAATCACGAACATTTTCAACCAAAACGCGGATTCCAACCAAGTCATATATCTCATCAAATTCTCGTCCACGAACAACCATTTTTTGATACACACTATAAAGATGCTTCTGACGACCCATAACTTTGGCATCAATGCCATCGATCAAAAGATCGGTATTAACTTGACCAATTACCTCTTTGGTCAATAACTCGCGAGAAGGATTACGTTCTAGAACCAGTCTTTCAATCTCATCATATTTTTTAGGTTCAAGTGTTTTAAAGGAAAGATCTTCTAACTCCCACTTGATCGCACTCATTCCCAGTCGATTTGCTAGCGGTGCATATATGTCTAAAGTTTCACGTGCTTTTCTGGCAGCAGAATCAGCTGAGACATATCGCCAAGTGCGGGCGTTATGTAATCGGTCGGCCAATTTGATCACTAATACACGGATATCTTTTGACATCGCAATAACCATCTTGCGAAGTGTTTCCGCCTCTGCTGTAGGACCATAAGTAAGTTTGTCGAGTTTGGTAACCCCATCGACTAGCCCAGATACTTCGTTACCGAAATCTTTCTTTAAATCCTTTAGCGAATATTTTGTATCCTCCACAGTATCGTGAAGTAATGCCGCAATGATTGTTGCAAGATCCATACCAATATCAGCCAGAATTTCGGCCACAGCCACTGGATGGGTTATGTAGGCCTCACCTGATTTACGAAGTTGACCATCATGAGCATTCTTGGCTGTTGCAAACGCGCGCTCGAGTTCAGATACCGACACATCAGGATGGTGAGCGACTAGTTTTTCAGCTAGTGGTATTAAGAGCGCTTCCATGCGCTTATCGTATTGCTAGCGGCGCTTGCGCTTTGGTTGATTTCGAGGACCGCGAGCCCACGAGCTCTTATCCGTATTGCCTGCCTCCGCTGAGATATCAATCTTTTTTTCAGAAGAAGTTGCGCCAACAGAAGTTGAATGCTGAGCAATTCGCTTCGATAAGGCTTTCATAGATGGCTCGCGCTCACGCAATTGAGCAAGGATTGGAGTTGCGATGAAAATCGAAGAATAGGTTCCGGTGGCTAAACCTACGAATAGGGCTAGAGAAAGATCCTTTAGGGTTCCGGCTCCAAGCAATCCAGCTCCGACAAAAAGAATAGATGCGACTGGAAGAAGGGCGATTAGCGATGTATTGAAAGAACGCACCAAAGTTTGATTAACCGCAAGATTGGCGGCAGAAGAATAAGTAATCCGGCCAGTAATCGCTATATTTTTTGTGTTTTCTCGAACTTTATCGAAGACGACAACCGTGTCATAAAGTGAATAACCCAGAATGGTTAGAAAACCAATAACAGTTGCCGGGGTTACATCAAAACCAACTAGTGCATAAATTCCAACGGTAATAAAAACATCGTGAATAACTGCAACGATGGCAGCTAAAGCCATTTTTGGTTCAAATGCCAACGTTAAAAAGAGCATTACAACCAGGATGAACCCGATAAGACCATAGAGCGCCTTTTTGGTAATTTCCTTACCCCAAGATGGCCCAATCAATTGGGTATCGATTGTCTCGATTGGAACCCCGAACGATGTGGCTAAGGAAGTCTTGACTGCATCAAATGAAGTCAGAGCGCCTGTCTGAATACGTACCTTGTCTGATCCGATCTTTTGGACCACGGTCTCACCAGTAATACCGGCTGTTGTTACAGCAGCACGACCATCAGCGATAGTGGCGCCAACCTTTGTAATCGTGAACTCAGAGCCACCCTTGAACTCAATTCCAAGGTGTAGTCCCTGAACGCTTAGCGCAATTGCCGAGATAATAATTATTAGTCCAGAGAAGGCATACCAACGACGTCGCTTTCCGATGAAATCTATAGAAGTTTCTCCGCGATAAAGACGACCACCGATACCTGAAAGTGATGACATTTACTTACCTTCCGTTCCGATTACTGTTCCCAAGCTTTTGGCTGAGAAGCCAGATAATTTTGCGCCATTGGAAAAGAATGGAACTTGAGCCAAAAGCGTTACAAAAGGCTTGGTGAAAACAAATACAACAATTAAGTCAACAAATGTTGTTAAGCCTAAAGTGAATGCAAATCCACGGACACTGCCAACGGCAAAGAAGTAAAGAAGAATTGCGGCAATCAAGGAAACTGAGTCGGCGACAATGATGGTGTGGCGAGCCCTGGTCCAACCACTTTCAACTGCTGAGCGAAGGGTTCTACCTTCGCGAACTTCATCTCTTAAACGTTCAAAGTAAACGATAAAGGAGTCGGCAGTAATACCGACTGAAACAATTGCACCAGCAATACCGGCCAAAGTTAAGGTAAACCCAATCCACTTTCCAAGAAGTAGGAAGGAGAGGAAGGTAATTGCTCCGGCCACCAAGAGTGAACCGACTGTTACCAAACCAAGACCCTTGTAATAAAGAAGTGAGTAAAGAAGAACGAGTGCTAATCCAAGTGCGCCAGCTAGAAGGCCAGCATGCAACTGATCAGAGCCCAAAGTAGGAGAAACTTGTAGAACTTCACCTTGGTTAAAAGCAAGTGGCAGAGCGCCGTACTTCAGTACATTTGCTAAATCCGATGAATCAGTTTGTGTGAAGTTTCCAGTTATCTGCGCTGAGCCACCAGTGATCGCTTCGTTGATACGAGGTGCTGAAACAACTAGACCGTCTAGGACAATTGCTACCTGATTTTGAGGTGCGGATAGTTTGGTTACAGATTGGGTTAGAGCGCCAAATTTGCTGGTTCCCTCACCATTGAAACTCAAAAGAACATACCACCCAGACGCACCTTGTTGGTCAATTGCGGCGCTTGCCTTGGAAATCATATTTCCAAGAACTTGTGCTGGCGCCAAAATATATTTAGTAGTTCCGGTTCGATTACATGAAACTACAGGAGCATCCGGCGATTCAGTTGAACCACCTTGCAAGTTTGTTTTGTTCGTACAATCTAGTGCCGCATACTTTGCATTCAAATCTGGAGTTACACCTGCTGGAAGAGTTGCAGTCTTTGTATCTGCCGCGGCTGAAGTTGCATTTGGCGCACCTTCAGCTAGTACTTGGCGAAAGCGTAGTTCTGCTGTCTGTCCAACTAATTGCACAATACGTTGACCGGTTTGTCCTGGTACCGAAATAACAATCTGTCTATTAGTTCCAGATCCTTGAGCAGCCACTTCACTCTCAGCAACACCTAGTGAGTTAACGCGTTGACGAATAATCGACACAGCTTGATCAATCGCCTCTGTTGTAACTTTTCCGCCTTCACTTGCGCGCGGTGTAAGGGTGACACTTGTTCCGCCGCGAAGGTCTAGACCTAGTCGCACTTTTGTGGCACCTTGAATAAAAGCCAAAGCAGTAAATGCGATTAAAGTGACTAGAAGGATGGAAATGGTGCGAGCTGGTCTAGATGAACCGGCCGGACCCTTAGTTGCTTTAGGCGTAATGGAAGACATAAGACCGCAGTCTAGGCATCAAGTGATGGTGTGTCGAAAAGAGCAGCCAAGTTTGGCGTCCCAATCGGGGCTTTAAGGCCCAAATGCTCAAATCCCGCTGGAGTTGCCACTCGACCCCTTGGAGTACGTGATATGAATCCCATACGGACCAAGAAAGGTTCTGCTAACGATTCGATTGTCTCCGATTCTTCACCTATAGCCATCGCCAAGGTTGATATTCCAACTGGCCCACCATTAAATCTTTTTACTAGCGCCTCTAGTACTCCTCTATCCAAACGATCCAAACCAATTGGATCTACTTCATACATTTCAAGGGCTGCTTTAGCTTCAGTAATCCCAACTTTTCCATTGCTGTGGACTTGGGCGTAATCACGAACTCGGCGCAATAGTCGATTTGCAACACGAGGAGTTCCTCTAGATCGTGATCCCAATTCAGAAACGGCCTCAGTTGAAATATCAATGTCAATTAATCTTGCACTACGAGAGACGATTGTTGAGATTTCTAAATCATCATAGAAATCTAACTGCGCCGTGAAACCAAAGCGATCGCGCAATGGGCTCGGAAGCAAACCTGCACGTGTGGTTGCCCCAATCAAAGTGAAGTGCGGCAAGTCAAGTGGAATAGAAGTTGCTCCCGCTCCCTTTCCGACGATTACATCCACCCGAAAATCTTCCATTGCTAGGTAAAGTAATTCTTCTGCCGGTCTAGACATTCGGTGAATTTCATCAAGAAAAAGAATTTCACCTTCGGTAAGTGAAGAAAGGATTGACGCTAAATCCCCAGCATGTTGAATCGCCGGCCCGCTTGTAATGCGAATCGGGGCTCCCATCTCTTCGGCAATGATCATCGCCAAAGTAGTTTTACCTAAACCAGGTGGGCCCGAAAGTAGAACGTGATCAGCCGGACTATTGCGGTTTCTAGCAGCGCTAAGAAGCAAATCCAATTGCTTAGATACCCGCTCTTGGCCAACAAATTCTTTGAGACTCTTTGGCCGAAGGGCTAGCTCTTGCATTCGCTCAACTTGGTCTGATGACGGATCTAGGATGCGATCTGATTCCTCTGACATTAGTTACGACTCCTAATTTGCAAAGCCAGTTTGAGTATTTGGGAAATACTCTTCTCTTCAATTTTGCTGCCAAGATCACTAGCCAAAGTTTCTATAGTTTGATCAGATTCTCTTTGGCTATAGCCAAGAGAAATCAGGGCATTACCTAATTGCACCCGCCACTGCGTTCTCGAAGAGAGCGAGCCAGTGAGTTGGGAAATGTCCGACATTTTGTCCTTAAGTTCAAGAACAGTTCTAGCAGCACCCTTTTTTCCTAATCCCGGAATACGTTCTAAAGCAGATGCATTTGCAGAACTAATTGCAGAGGCCAGCTCTTGCGGGTCATAAATCGAAAGCGCAGATTGCGCCACCTTAGGGCCAATTCCACTAACCGTTTGGAGAAGTTCAAAGCAATCTCTGGAGGCTAATGTTTCAAAACCATACAAAGTCAGTGAATCTTCACGAACAACCAAACTCGTTTGAACTTCAACATGAGCGCCAACAACCAATGAGGCAGCAAATCGAGCAGGAAGTGAAAGTAAAATACCAACACCGCCGACTTCGATAACGGCAGAATTTAGTGAAAGCTGCTTTACGACGCCGGAAAGTGAAGCAATCATCTACTTCCCCGCTTTCTTGAACTTACTAATTCTAGATTTTTCTTTTGCAAGAGCGTCCGCTATCCGTGTATTGCCAGTTCCCCGCCAATGATGGCAGATAGCAAGGGCTAACGCATCGGTGCTATCTACTGGTTTTGGAATTTCTTTTAATCCCAATAATTTTGCCACCATATTGGCAACTTGTTTCTTGTCGGCTCGCCCAGAACCAGTGACCGCTGCTTTAACCTCGCTAGGAGTGTGCATCGCCACCGGTATCCCCCGCTTTGCCGCAATCAAAAGTGCGATCCCCGCGGCCTGCCCAGTAGCCATTGCAGTGCGCACATTTAGTTGCGAGAAGACTCTTTCAACAGCAACTACATCGGGCTTGTATTTATCGATCCACTCGCTTAGCTCGCCCTCAAGTAACAACAGGCGTTGATCAAGAGCTAAATCCGATGGAGTTTGAATGACACCAACACCAATCATCACCAATTTTTGTGGTGAGGTGCTGTCAACAATCCCAAGGCCGCATCTTGTTAAACCAGGATCGACCCCAAGGACTCGCATTTAAAGACTCGCCATAACCTCATCTGACACATCGAAATTACCATAAACGTTTTGAACGTCATCTAGCTCTTCGATCGCATCTATGAGTTCGAAAACCTTTTTAGCGCCTTCAACATCAAGTGGAACTGACATTGAAGCAAGGAAAGATGTGTCTGCAGATTCGTAATCGATGTTTGCCCCTTGCAGCGCGGTTCTAACTGCCACCAGATCACTTGCTTCACTTACTATTTCAAAGGATTCACCCAGATCGTTGACTTCCTCAGCTCCAGCATCCAAGACATGTTCCAATATTGAATCTTCGGTTGCACCATTTGCTTTAGAAACGATGATCACACCCTTGCGATTAAACATGTAGGAAACCGATCCTGGGTCAGCCATGTTTCCACCATTACGAGTTACTGCTACGCGCACCTCAGATGCTGCACGATTACGATTGTCAGATAAACATTCGATTAGAAGTGCCACACCATTTGGTCCATAGCCTTCATACATAATTGTTTGATAATCGGCGCCACCAGATTCAAGTCCTGCGCCTCGCTTTACCGCGCGATCTATGTTGTCAGCTGGAACTGAATTCTTTTTGGCTTTTGCAATTGCATCAAAAAGAGTTGGGTTTCCCGAAACATCCGGACCACCATTTCTTGCCGCAACTTCAATTCCTTTAATAAACTTTGCGAAGTTCTTCGCTCGTCGTGAATCAATAATTGCTTTCTTATGCTTGGTCGTTGCCCACTTGGAATGGCCTGACACGATCCAACCCCCTAATTACCGCTCAAAAACAAGAAGATACCTGCTATCTCCAGGAGAGAATCTTAGCGCGACTTACTTCACCAAATCAGAGCAGAACTGATCTAGGAAAAACTTGTGCACACGGCTATCACCGGTAATTTCAGGATGAAATGAGGTGGCTAGGACCTTGCCCTGGCGAACGGCGACTGGATGATTAACTCCATCAATTAGAACACTAGCAAGAACTTCAACCCCAGCTCCGTAGCTTTCAACCCATGGAGCGCGAATAAAGACTGCTCGAACGGATTTGCCTTCGATGCCATGAAAATCTAAGTCCGATTCAAATGAATCTACTTGCTTACCAAAAGCGTTTCTGCGAACCAAAATATCTAGCCCACCAAAAGTCTCTTGCCCAGAGGCCGGATCTAGGATTTCTCTGCTTAATAAAATCATCCCGGCACATGAACCATACGTTGGCAAGCCCTGCGCAATCCGATTTGAGATCAACTCAAAAAGACCAAAGGCCTTAGCCAATTTACTTATAGTCGTAGATTCACCACCAGGAAGAACTAGCGCATCTATCTCATTGATTTCCTGCGCAGTTTTAACCGCTTTCCCCGAGACGCCAAGTTGCTCAAGGGTAGTTAGATGTTCGCGAAAATCTCCTTGGAGTGCAAGTACTCCAACTTTCATTACCAGCCTCGTTCAGCCAAACGATGTGGCACAGGAATGTCTGCAACATTGATTCCAACCATCGCTTCACCTAAACCACGTGAAGCCTGGGCAACAATCTTTGCATCCGTGTAATACGTTGTTGCTTTGACCATTGCAGCAGCCCGCTTTGCTGGGTCACCAGATTTGAAGATTCCAGATCCAACAAATACTCCGTCAGCTCCCAACTGCATCATCATTGCTGCATCTGCAGGAGTTGCAATTCCACCAGCTGTGAAGAGCACGACCGGAAGCTTTCCTGTAGCAGCAACTTCTTTTACTAAAGCATATGGCGCCTGAAGTTCCTTTGCCGCAACATAGAGTTCATCTTCGCACATCGATGTTAGTCGACGAATTTCTGAACCAATCTTTCGCATGTGAGTAGTTGCGTTCGAAACATCTCCGGTGCCAGCCTCGCCCTTTGAACGAATCATTGCCGCACCCTCGTTGATACGACGCAGCGCTTCTCCCAAATTTGTTGCGCCACAGACGAAAGGAATTGTGAAATTCCACTTATCAATATGATGCTCGTAGTCTGCTGGCGTTAGAACTTCTGACTCATCGATGTAGTCCACTTTAAGACTCTCAATAACCTGAGCCTCTGCAAAATGTCCAATACGAACCTTTGCCATTACCGGAATCGAAACAGCCGCCTGGATTGCTTCGATCATGTCCGGATCAGACATTCGGGAAACTCCACCTTGCGCACGAATATCAGCTGGAACTCTTTCAAGTGCCATTACCGCTACGGCGCCAGCATCTTCTGCAATTTTTGCTTGCTCAACATTAACGACATCCATAATGACGCCACCCTTAAGCATTTCTGCCATGCCGCGCTTAACGCGGGCGGTGCCTACTTCATTACTAGCGTTCTGTGACATCGTTTCTCCTGTTGTCTGAGCATTTAAAAAGCGGTCGAACTTAAGGCAGTAAGTCTACTTTGCCTTAGTGGGTGCGGGTGACGGGTATATGAAGACCGGATCTTTGTCTGTGAGCGCAATCCAAACCTGCCCGGTTGCGAATTTGGCAACCGAACCATCCCGCAAAGTCCATGTGGTACCCGAATTCGCATCGGGGCGATTCCAATTGATTGCTATTGCCTTGCCATCGCGGAGCAAGTAGCCAGTACCAGAGCCAATGGTGTTGCTAAAAGGTGTGATTCCACCAACTTTGTCGTGGAATTCAGAATCAGTTATCGACACCTTCTGGATAACGAAAGTAGGTGACCCAAGCTGCAAACCACTCTGATCTAGGTCTGCCATTCCGTGAAACATAAGTCCCCAACGTTTTTGCTCTGGCAACCAATTGATTTCATAACGAGAAGCCGGCCAACTTACCTTTGCCCCAGCAATAGCAGTTCCGGTATCTGGCCCTGAGCCAAACTGCCAACCGACTGATTTTGCCGAGTCAATCGTCTTACCTTCAACTTCAATTGATTTCTTTAAAAGTGCGGTTGCATCCAAAAACATATTAGTTGGCTCAACTCGAGTGAGATCTCGATAGAAAATTGAAGGAGGATTTACTTCTGCGCTCAAATTATAAAGATTGGCAGCAGAAATTTTTGGCAGCAATTTATGTTGGGCCCCACTAAAGGCAAAGCCCACCTTGCCGTACTGAGCCAAAATATCTAAATCACTTATCCGAGCTGAGCGAACTGGACCAATTGCTGGTGGAATTAAATTAGTAAAGATTGCAGCGAGTCTGGTTAAACCACCTTCAACTTGTTCAATATAAATAACATCAGCACTTGCAAGCCCAACTTGTGGATGAGCATCTGGCGTGTCATCAATCTTGACTGCGAGTACTGGGCCGTTCTTACCTGGCAAATTAGTGAGAACATTTACCGCTTGGGATTTATCCGTGATTGACTTAACTAACTTGGTAGGCGAAGCGCAAGCTGTAAGCAAGGCCAGGATTGAGGCGAGCAAAATCGCGCGCTTAAACACCTTAGCTATCATAAAATTAAAGTATGTCGTCTTCAAAGGAATAGCGCATTGGCAACGGAGCGTGGCCTGCTAGCCTAAAGATTCTAAATAAAGGCCTATCGCGCAAAGACCTAGCGCTCATAACCGCTTCGGTGTGGATCGTGATTCCAACTGAAATCTTCTCAGTAATGCGAGCCAATTCTTCTAGCAATTGTGGATCTAACCCACTTGGAGTTTGTAGTTCCTCTGCGCGAAGTAATTTCAATGACTCGGAGAGGGAGCTCTCAGCTTCACTTCTTTCAACAATATTTGCTTCGCGCGCCTGATACGCCGATGCGGTTAACAACAAACTAGTTGCTGGATCCAAAGCAATTGAATGAGAAATTTCAAGGGCAATAGCAGCCCGGCGTTGCAACAAGGCATCTAAATGCTCCCAAGAAGTTTCCACTCGGTGATGTAGCCCATCGAGCCTTGAAGCTAGGAATGATAGATACCAAACACCCAAAAGGAGAATAAAGGCCACGATTAATATTGATTTAATCATCTGACCTCTTTCGGTTCCATAAACGTCCTTCAGATGCAAGTTTAACGCGATCATTTCCAACTAAAGCCATTTCATAGATTGACAAGATTTGCTCGCCAACTGTGTCCCAATCAAAACTTAGGGCCTTGTCTTTACCGCGCCTGGCCAGAGCCTTTCGTTTGGCATCATTAGAAAGCAGATCGATTACCACTTCAGCCAAGTCAGAACTCTCACCAGATCTAAAGAGCGCCCCTGCCTGCCCGTTGGATAATAGAGCTTTGAAGGCCGGTAGATCGCTGGCAACTAATGAAGTTTCGCAAGTCATTGCTTCGGCCAAAATGATTCCAAATGATTCACCACCAGTATTAGGTGCAACATAAAGTGACAATGATTTAAAAAACGCAACTTTCTCTTCTTCAGAAATTTTGCCTAAAAACGTAATATGGCGAAGTAGCGCTGGCGCAATCTTCTTGGAAACCGCTTCAATATCACCTGGGCCAGCAATTAAGAAGTTCGCATCTGGAAACTTTCGAACTATGTCAGGGATTGCTCCGAGAAAAACATCCAACCCTTTTCTGGACTCTTCAAAACGGCCAAGAAATCCAATTGTGTTTGGTTTAGACCACGCTGGATTTGCGCCAATTGCAGCAAATTTTGCAGAGTAAATTCCATTAGGAATTACTACCGCTTCGGTCTTGAAGCGGTCCTTTAAAGTCTCTCGAGCAGTTTCACTTACCGCTATTTTGGCTGTGATTCGCTCGATCAACGGGTCCAAAATAGTTCCAATTGCATTTAAAGTCTTTTGCTTATTTGTTGCCGCATGAAAAGTTGCAACAATTGGGCCTTCAGCCGCCCATCCAGCAAGAACTGAAAGTGAAGGTATTGCTGGTTCATGTAGGTGAAGTACATCAAATTCATTTGCGGCAATCCATTGCTTCACGCGAGAAGAAGCAAGTGGCCCAAAAATTACGCGAGCTACCGCACCATTAAAAGGTATCGAAACCGGACGGCCAGCTGAAACTAACCAAGATTCTGTAATCGTATTCTCATCAGATACCGGTGCCAGAACTGAAACGCTATGTCCATGATCAATTAACCACTCGGCAAGTTCTTTAATGTGAATACCAACTCCACCTGGCGTATCCCAACCATAAGGGCAGACAATTCCGATCTTTAGATTTTTCATTCGCTATCACGCTCAACATAATCTCCATCTACCCAAATTCGCTGCAACATATGCCAATCCGCTGGGGAGGCTTTTATTTGCGCCGCAAATCTGTCCGCAACAATCTGCGTCATTTGAGCAGTCTTTTCAGCGGTTGATCCTGATGCAGGGATTGCAACTTCTCCTTCAAAAATTATTCTAATTCCGGTCTTTTCATATTTCACATAGGCAGTAATCAGAGGCGCGCCAGTCTGAATTGAAAGCAGGGCTGGTCCAGCCGGCATCTTTGCCGGGAATCCTGCAAAGCTGACTGGAACACCAGATTTTGTTAGATCACGATCTGCAACAAGCGCCACTAACTTTCCTTGGCGAAGGCGTTGGGCTAATACCGCGATGGACCTGGAATTTAGATCAAGAACCTCCATCCCGATTGCCTGACGGTATTCCAAAAATTTATTGAAAAGTTTTTCTGGATCAAGGTGCTCGGCCACCGTAGTTAGCGGTATTCCAGTTGCGCAAAAATATGCTCCAGCATGATCCCAGTTACCAGCGTGTGGCAGGGAAACTATTACCCCGCGACCTTGAGTAACTGGGTCGCGCAAGAAATTCTCATTCTCTGTGAGAGTAGTTGCCAAAATGCTTTCTTTACTCCAGGACGGAAATCGAAAAGTATCGCACCAGTAACGCAGGTAAGAACGCATGCCCTCGCGTGTTAAATCATTTAAAGCCTTTGGATCTAAACCAGGTTTGATTCGATCGTAGTTACTGCGCAATCGTTGTATTTGTTTTCCATTGCGTCTAAATAAGTAATCGGCAAATATATTTCCTAAGCCGTAGGCAGCCTTTGCTGGAAGTATTTGAAGTACTTTCCAAGCAAAGCTATAGCCGAAATAAATTAGGTGCTGCATCAGGGATTTGCTCGATAAACAATTTGTAACCGTTGCAAAACTGTGAAGGAACTTGCCAAGGCCAAAACCCAAATCCCTATAGCCAAAGCAAATGTGACATGAAATCCTGCCAAGGCAGTCGCCACAAGAATTATGATCATCCGCTCAGTTCTTTCAGCAAAACCACCGTTACAAACGATGCCAACGGCTTCAGCTCTGGCTTTAACGTATGACACTAAGAATCCGGAAATAATTGCAACCAGCATCACGGGAACTAAGCGATCTTTGGTATTTATCAAATAAAAAAGAATTGAGCCAAGCACAGCTCCATCTGTGACTCGGTCCAAAGTTGAATCTAAAAGCGCTCCAAATGCGGTGCTTCCCACCGGTGATAATCGCGCCATAGTTCCATCAAGTAAATCAAAGAGAACGAATACGAAAATCATCAACGTGCCCAACAAGAAGTCGCCACTGGGAAAGAAATTAATTGCTGCCAAAATTGTCGCTAGCGAACCTATGACTGTGATTTCGTTGGCAGTGATGCCAAGACTGATAAGGCCACGACAGATTGGAGTAATCAATCTAGTGACCGGGGCGCGTAATGATCCTTGTAGCATCGTTCCCATCGTAGGCTTGGGGCTTGTGAGCACCCTAATCTTCCCATTAATTGACCCTGATGCGCGAATATCAATCATCGGCCAAGGGGCCACTGACTTCGCAAAATATCTAGGGATTAAGCCAAGCCCAATGGAACTCGCTGATGCAGCCATTTTTGTGGTGAGCGCAGTAAGCGGGGCAACTGCTGAGGATCAAATGAATTGGGAGTTAGCACGAGAGCTCTATATTCCTTCGATAGTTGCAATCACCGACCTGACCGCGAGTGAAGTTGATTTCGATGACATGGCAGCTATCGCTGGCAAGATGCTTGATCCAGTTATAACTCCATTTTTAGTTTTGCACGACGATGAAGGCAAACCAACGGCGCTTATTAATCTGGATTCACTTGTCCTTATAAACTATAGCAATTCAAACAGAATCGTTATGGAATCAGATCCAGAGCACAAGGTTTTAGTTTTTGAATTTAGAAAAGAATATTTGGAAGCCTTAGAGGAGTTTGGCCCAGACTCATTCAATCTGGCCCTCACTTTCCCGGCTATTCCCATTGTGCAAGAAATAGACCTTGGAAAATACGAACTCTTGGAATACTTAGCTAAATTACCAAGCCGCAGCTAACGCTTGCCTTGTTTCACTTAAAAGTTGTGGCATTACTTTTGTCTTTCCGATAAGCGGCATAAAATTGGCATCTCCAAACCATCTTGGGATAACGTGTTGATGGATATGTTCGGCAACTCCGGCTCCGGAAACATCTCCTTGGTTCATGCCAAGATTAAATCCCCCAGCCTTAGAAACTTTTCGCAAAGTTCTCATCGCGTGGGCAGTTAGCGAAAAGATTTCTGAGCGTTCAGAATCAGTAAGCTCAGTAAGATCGGCAACATGTCGATTGGCACAAATCAATAAATGTCCAGCGTTATATGGATATAAATTCATGACCACGAAAGCTTCTTTACCTCGATGAACTATTAAGGCTTGCTCGTCATCAATCCCTTGAACGCGACAGAACGGACACGGGATGTCATTGCTTGAAAGCGGCCGATTTTCACCAGATAGATAACTCATCCGATGTGGCGCCCAAAGGCGTTGCCATGAATCAGGCATCCCGGCTCCGCCAGTTAGCTCTTGATCCATATTTAAACCTGCTCGCGGTTCTTAACTGCCGAAAGAACCAGCTCGATGGCATCAGCTATTGCCACACCATTTTTCTGTTCACCATTTCGGAAACGGAAAGATACGGCGCCGGAATTTTGATCTTCTTCACCAGCGATCATCATGAATGGGATCTTTTCAAGTTGTGCGTTTCGAACCTTTTTCTGCATTCGATCATCAGAAGCGTCGATATCAACCCTGATTCCCGCCTTACGCATTTGCAAAATAACCCCTTCTAAATACGGAGTGAAACTTTCTGCAACAGGAATCCCTCGAACTTGCACTGGTGCAAGCCAAGGAGGGAAAGCGCCGGCATAGTGTTCAGTTAACACTCCGAAGAATCGTTCGATTGAACCGAAAAGAGCGCGATGAATCATTACTGGTCTTTGCCGTGAACCGTCAGAAGCCACATATTCCAAATCAAATCGCTGAGGTAATTGGAAATCGACTTGAATTGTGGACATTTGCCATGTGCGACCAATCGCATCTTTGGCTTGAACTGAAATCTTTGGTCCATAAAATGCGGCGCCTTCGGGATCTAAGACGAGTTCCAACTTCTGTCTTGAGGCTGCAATTCTAAGTGCCTCTGTGGCCTCCTCCCAATCTTTATCTTCGCCGACAGACTTTTGCGGATTTCTAGTTGAAAGTTCAAGGTAGAAATCTTCCAAACCATAGTCACGAAGCAAATTAAGTACGAATGTTAATAAGCTATCCAGCTCTCCTAGCATTTGATCTTTCGTGCAATAAATGTGCGCATCATCCTGGGTAAATCCCCGGGCACGGGTAAGACCATGGATCACCCCAGACTTCTCGTAACGATAAACCGTTCCGAACTCAAAAAGTCTAAGCGGCAATTCCCGGTATGAGCGAGAAGAAGATCTATAAATCAAGTTATGAAACGGGCAGTTCATTGGCTTCATGTAGTACTTCTGGCCAGCTCGCTTAATAGTGCCGTCTGCATGAAATTCTTCATCCATCACCATCGGCGGATACATTCCCTCGGAGTACCAATCCAAGTGGCCGGATGTTTCAAATAATGCAGCCTTAGTTAGATGCGGTGAATATACGAACTGATAATTTTCTTCTTCGTGGCGCGCACGAGAATAATCCTCCATCGCACGGCGAATTATTCCGCCTTTTGGATGAAATACAGCCAGTCCAGATCCAACTTCTTCCGGAAAGGAAAACAGATCCAACTCTTGGCCAAGACGACGGTGATCGCGCTTTTCGGCTTCGACTAAGAGATTTAGATACTCATCCAACTTCTCTTGACTTGGCCAAGCAGTTCCATAAATTCTTTGAAGCATTGGGTTCTTCTCTGAACCTCGCCAATAAGCAGCAGCTGTGCGCATCAGCTTAAATGCTGGAATATGTTTAGTAGAAGGTAGATGAGGACCTCGGCAAAGATCACTCCAAAGGGGTTGTCCGTCCCGACCTAAATTGTCGTAAATAGTTAATTCTGCTCCGCCAACTTCTACATTTGATCCATCGTCGCTAGAACCACTCTTAAGACCTATTAATTCACACTTATAAGGCTCGCTCTTTAATTCCGCTAGTGCCTCTGATTCGCTAACAACGCGACGGCGAAAACGTTGGCCAGACTTTATGATCTTACGCATTGCTGATTCAAGCTTTTCAAGATCTTCCGGGGTGAAGGCTTTCTCGGGATCAAAGTCGTAATAGAAACCATCTGTAACTGGTGGACCAATACCAAGTTTGGTATCCACGAATACTTCTTGCACGGCTTGGGCCAAAACGTGAGCAGTTGAATGACGCAAAACAGCCAGGCCTTCTGGTGATTCGATACTCACAGACTCAACTACATCGCCCTCACTTAGTTCGGTCCATAGGTCCTTTAACTCACCATTAACCTTGCAAACAACAACTTCAGAGGTCTCGGAGAAAAGATTTGTTGGGCGCGCATCTGATTCTATGGAGCTACTAACTCCATCAACCGTTACTTTGATCTGCGACATGGCTCTAGCCTACCGAATTCGTGACTAAGAATTGTCGCAATTTTACGGCCCAAACCTTTGATAATTCATCCTGCGCTAAAACGACTCCATCGATGCTTTCAACTGGTTGTGCCAGCCGCAGACTAGATAATGAGAAGGCGTGAGTTACTTGACGAAGATCATCAGCTGACACATTGCCTTCAATAGCCAAGCCCGCCTCAAGCATCTTTTGTCGAATAATTCCCGGTAGTACTCCAGCACTAAGCGGTGGTGTTATCCAAAGATCGTCAATTCGAAAAACAAAGTTAGAGACTGCTCCTTCTGCTAATTCATTATGTGAATTGATGATTAGCACTTCATCAAACCCACGTCCTCGCACATCAGCCAAGAGTTCCAAATTTCTTGTATATGGAAATGCTTTATAAGCCGTTTGATCTAATGCCAAATCCAATCGGTGCGTTACCACCTTTGCCACACCTTTTTGCTCAACATAGGGAATTAAGGAAAGTGTAAAAGTGTGTCCAAAATGGAGTCGAAGTCTGCCCAACCGGACTCGATTCACCGAGCCAATAGCATTCTTAATAACTTCATCACTAGGAACTGATATACCGAGATCTTTCGCACTTTTGCGAGCCCGCTCTAGGTGCTCTGCCAAAAGCAACACTTCACCATCTTCCACTCTAAGAGTTTCAAAAATTCCACGACCATAGGGCCAAGAATCTTCTCTTAATCCTCCTGCTAAAGAGATCAATTTGTCCGCCTTTAGTTCTGTCTCATCCCATTCCGCCTCTGCGCTACTTGACCAAGTAATTCCCGCGCCGCTACCAAATTTCAATATCCCGCCATCGCGCCAGAAAAGTCTTATGGCAACACTTAGATTAGCCCGCTCGCCTTCAACCCAACCAAGTGATCCGCAATATGGTCCACGCAAAGTCGGCTCGTTTGCCTTAATTACTTTTAGTGCTGAAATTTTTGGGGTTCCACTTATCGAGCCTGCTGGAAGAATTTGAGAAAAGATATCCTTCCAATCGATGTCGGGTTTCAATCTTCCAAACACATCCGAAACCAAGTGCTCTAGGCCAGGATGTATTTCCTGCCGCAATAGGGCGCCCACTTCAACGCTCTCACAAATTCGACCAAAATCGTTTCGCATTAAATCAACGATCATAATGTTTTCGCTCTCATCTTTGGAATCAAAAGTTTTATTCCCTGCAGAGATTCGCCGCGTGCCCTTGATCGGGCTGCATTTAATGAGGTTGCCTTCTCTTTCTAGAAAAAGTTCGGGTGAAGCCGAAGCTAATTCCAGACCGGGTAATTTTAGATAACAAGCTTGTGGTGCTGGATTTAATTCAAGGATTCGAGCAAAAAGGGGTGCCAAACTTGCTCCCGAGAATTCTGCACTCAAAATACGACAGGCGTTTACTTGATAAACCTCGCCTATCTCTATTTGACTTCGAATCTGTTCAACAAACTCCATATACCCATCGCGATCTATTGAGCTTTTCCACGTACTTTCAAGTCCTTGCCATTGTTGCGTAATAGGAAAGTCTCGATTGCGCTCTACTCGATCGAATTTCGCAAAAGTGTTTTGCCCCTCAAAGGTTGTAGAAACAACCCAAAAACCACCATCAGATAATTTCTTAGGATCATCGGTGATCTCGACAAGTCCAGTGGCAAGGATTCCGCCCATCCAAAACCAGGCTTCACTGCCCTCCTGCAAGTTCTCCATATGCAGAACGCTAGTAGTTGCAACGATATTTGAACTGCGTTTTGCACGCTTTGGCGCAAATTAACCTCGTGCGCTAGATTTACCCCCTTGGCAACGACTGGCTCAAAGCAAGTTCGGATCCAAGAATGCGGACGTAGCGCAGTTGGTAGCGCGGAACCTTGCCAAGGTTCAGGTCGCCGGTTCGAACCCGGTCGTCCGCTCTCAGTCGGTTGGGCAGTACCTAGAAAATTTACTCGTGGAAATACGAGTGAGTGCGAATAAATATGGTCGGATGGCCGAGAGGCGAGGCTCAGGACTGCAAATCCTGCTACACGGGTTCAAATCCCGTTCCGACCTCCATAATAAGTAATTGGAAATGCAAGAACTGTTGGACTGGATTGGATCAAGATGTCAGAACTAGAAAAGTCTGAACGCCCTTGGGGCTGTTATGAAGTTCTACAAGAATCTTCTAGCCATAAAGTGAAAACAATCTGGATGAAACCTGGTTCTCGCCTTTCTTATCAACGCCATAAATTCCGCGCCGAACATTGGTTTATTGTTCAAGGCACCGGCGTTGTAACCATCGATGGCATTGATTCACCTGTCAAAGCTGGCGACACTGTTGAATTTGATATCGGGGTGCTCCATCGTTTGGCTAATACTGGAAATGAAGAGATTGTTTTCGTAGAAGTTCAAACAGGTACTTACTTCGGTGAGGACGATATTGAGCGTATTGAAGATGATTTTGGACGCGCTGGAAAGTAAAAGGTAATATCTTCTCCATAGCAAGGATCGTTGGCTCAGCGGTAGAGCACCACATTGACATTGTGGGGGTCACTGGTTCGATCCCAGTACGGTCCACTCTCAAGTAATTAGCAGGTGGGAGAGAATTATTTCATCACTGCTCGCAAATATTCCAACTTTCGTATTAACCACATTTCTTCTCGCTGCCGTACCCGGCCAAGGTGTTGCAATGGTTTTGCGGCAATCTATTTTGGGTGGTTCTAGAGCTGCGCTGTATTCAATCATTGGAAATAGCCTTGGCCTTTTCATTTGGGGCACCCTGAGCGCAATTGGGCTCTCTGCAATCTTTTCCACCTCCCACACCGCCTACTCAATTCTTAAATGGACCGGAGTTAGCTATTTAGTGTTTCTTTCGATTCAAACATTGCTGCATTTGAAAAATAGCTATGGAAAATTTAATTTGGATTCCGGCGGTGAAATTAAACCTTGGCCCGCTATCAGATTGGGACTAATCACCAACTTAACTAATGCCAAGGCTGCCGTATTTGCTGTTGCATTCTTGCCCCAATTCGTTCCCCCAACATTCTCACTTGGCTTGGGAATATTCATCTTTGGTTGCCTTTGGCCTCTGGTTTCAACTAGCTGGTACTTAATACTGATCTGGACGATTGATAAATCTTCAGTCTTCATTCAAAAACCGAAAGTTCGCCGGCTACTAACTGCAATTTCGGCAATTGGAATAATGGGACTCGCAATCGGTTTAGCCCTCACGTCAGCGCGTTAGCGTAGGTTTGACACATGAGTAGCGCCTTTCCAAATCCCCCGGCAGATAACTGGCAGCCAGGATTCGAATCAATTGGTCGCACCCTTGCAGAAACCACCTTTGTAGTTGTAGACCTTGAAACAACTGGCGCTTCTCCTAAGGAAGGAAATGGCATCACCGAAATCGGAGCAATGAAAGTTCGAGGCGGTGTGGTGATCGATGAATACACAACCTTTGTAAACCCAGGAATCCCGCTGCCTGTCTATATAACCGAATTAACAGGCATAACGGATTCGATGTTAATTGATGCTCCTGGCATTGAGGAAAGCCTTCCAGAACTAATGGAATTCTTTGGGCCAAGTGATGAAAGTATTTTGGTTGCCCATAATTCACCTTTTGATATCGGCTTTTTAAAAGCCGCGGCCTCTTCCATCAAATACCCTTGGCCTGGACATCAAATTATTGACACTGTTCGCTTAGCAAGATTAGTAATTGAGCGATCGGAAATCCTTAACTTCAAGCTCTCCACACTCTCTGAATTCTTCCAAACCCCAACTCCCCCAACGCATCGAGCATTGGACGACGTTAGAACTACTGTCGATGTTTTACACCGATTGATCGAGCGATTATCAGGCTTTGATGTCTTTACCTCAGAGGACTTACTTCAATTTATGAAACGACTTCCCGAAAATAAGAGGCCTAAATTTTAGTTGTGACTCGCTGCCAATTCTTGGGTGTAAGCACCCCAAGTATCTAGAAGTTCTAAGGCTTTGCCAGAATCAATGGCCTGCTGCGCCATCACATAAGCGTTAGCTATTTGTTGGGTTAGGCCAATTCCATAATCTGCTTTGAATGCTGCAATAGTGATCGCTGCATTAAGGGCAATTGCATCTCTGATGGGGCCTGGCTTGCCAGCAAAAACCTCACGAATAATCTCTGCATTTACCTGGGGAATCCCCCCGACCAAAGCTGAAAGGGGCGCCCGCTCAATTCCAATTTCTTGCGGTTCAAATGAGTGCTTAATCATTTGCCCGTCGTGAATCTCATAAACCGTAGAAGTCGTAGCCAGAGTTAATTCATCTATTCCATCATCACCTCGAAATGCAAAGCCTTCCCCACCACGATCTGCGATTACCCTGGCCATTACTTCAAGCTTTGGAAGTGGCGCTACTCCAAGAGCAATCACTTGAGGTTTGGCAGGATTTGCTAGTGGACCCAAAACATTGAAAACCGTTGGAACACCTAGGGCTCGTCTGGCTGGAGCGGCATAACGAAGAGCGGAATGGAAAGTGGTTGCCTTTAGAAAACCGATTCCATATTTGTGAACTGATTTTTCGACATCCTCACCAGTTAGTTCGGTAGCAATACCAAGGGCGGCAAGTACATCAGCTGAACCAGACTTTGAAGATGCAGCAATCGATCCATGCTTAACTACCCTGGCACCTGCCGCCGTTGTAACTATTGCAGCAGAGGTAGAGATATTGACTGTGTTCTTTCCATCGCCACCTGTTCCAACTGGATCAACCGCGCGCTCGGAGATCGAAATTGGAAGGGCATATTTGTAAAGCATTTCAACTAGATATGAAATATCAGTAGCGCTCTCGCCCTTATCTTTTAGAAGTAAGGCAAATTTCTTGATGTTTTCTTCATCAGCCCGGCCTTCAAGAATTTCGGTCATTACGAAAGTTGCTAACTCAGGTGTTAAATCTTCCTTAGCTGAAAGATGGTTAAAAAGTGGCTCCCAGAGATCTGCCATTTATTTAGGAAAGCAAACTGCTGTGCTTGGTCAGTAAGTCAGAGACTTTTGCTGCCAGGGTGAACGGGTCGATTGGATGCAGAACTACATCATCGGCTCTAGACCATGAGGCGAGCCAGTTATCTTGAACCCGGCCAGCAATTGCTAGAACCGGTGGACAATTGAAAACTTCATCTTTTAGTTGTCTGGCAATGCCAAGACCACCTTCAGGAACGGCTTCCCCATCCAAAATGAATAGATCTACTTTCCGACCCTCATCAAGGTAAAGGCGAAGAGCTGGTCCGGTGGCAAATTCCAAAATCTCGTGCTCTGGCAACGAAGTAGATACTCGAGTTCCAAGGGCTTGAATAACCGAGTTTCTAACTAACTGATTATCAGAATAAACCGCAATCTTTAGCCCACCTACTGGGGCGCTGGCGCTTTGACTCATGCCCAAAGTCTAGCCATCAAAAGGCTAACTTCACGCGTGATCAGATTCACCCGAAGGCGCTGGCCACAAGAGGGTCAAGGAATCTGCATTGCGGGCAAAATCGGGAATAATCTCCCGCATGACATCTGCTGCCCAAGCCTCCTACCCAGTGCGTACTAACCGCCCAAGTGCGGTCGCTGTGGGAACCATCGTGTGGCTATCTAGTGAATTGATGTTCTTTGCGGCTCTGTTCGCAATGTATTTCACAACTCGCGCAGTGCAAGGTCCTAAGGTTTGGCTTGAATCAACTTCAATGCTAAACGTTAAGTTCGCAACAATTAATACAACCGTCTTAGTTCTCTCTTCAGTAACTTGCCAATTCGGGGTATTTGCCGCCGAGCGTTTTCAATCTAAACGCAGTGGTTCCATCTTTCAATTTAATAAATGGGGAATGCGCGAATGGTTCGCCCTGACTTTCTTGATGGGATCTTTCTTTATTGGTGGTCAGGTTTATGAGTATGCCAACCTAGTTCGCGAATCACTTTCTCTTTCATCTAATGCTTACGGTTCAGTTTTCTATATCACAACCGGCTTCCACGGACTTCACGTGACTGGCGGACTTATTGCTTTCCTGATTGTGATGGTTCGAGTCTTTAAGGCGCAAAAATTTGGCCACAATCAAGCAACTACAGCAATTGTAGTTTCCTACTACTGGCACTTCGTCGATATCGTTTGGATCGCTCTTTTCTCAGCGATTTACCTAATTAAGTAGAATGGTTAAAAGTTAAATATGAAATTTGGTATCGCCAAACTCTCTAGTTACCGTCGCCATCGTTTTGCTGCGCCGGCGCTATTACTAGTAGCACTTCTAGGAGTGGGATCCACTTTCTCGGTAGCAAGCGCACTGACGGCCAGCAAGGCAGAGACACAAAGTGCAATGTCCACCCAAGTTTCAGAAGGAAAACAGATTTTTGAACGTGGTTGTTCATCTTGCCACGGGCTAAATGCTGAAGGTTCAAAAATTGCACCAGCACTCATCGGAGTTGGCGCCGCATCAGTCGATTTCCAAGTTGGCACAGGCCGCATGCCAATGGCTGATATGAGTCAACAAGCCATGCGCAAACCACCTGTTTACAACGCTGAGCAAACTGCAGCACTTGCCGCATATGTTGCTTCACTTGCACCTGGACCTGCTTCAGTAAATGAAGCCGCTATTACTTGGCAGCGAGATGGCGATACTGCCCAAGGTGGCGAGCTATTTCGCACCAACTGCGCAATGTGTCATAACTTTGCGGGCCAAGGGGGCGCACTTTCACAAGGTAAGTACGCACCAACCCTGATGGGCGTGGAAGCAAAATATATTTATGAGGCCATGATCACTGGCCCACAATCAATGCCAATCTTTAACGACAAGACAATTTCTCCAGCCGAAAAACTTTCAATCATCAAATGGTTGAAGGCCGCGCAGAGTGAGCCAAGTCTTGGTGGAGCCTCATTGGGTCGTACTGGTCCAGTTACTGAAGGACTACTTGCTTGGGTTCTAGGACTAGGAATTCTTATCGGTATTGCGGTATGGCTAGCATCGAAGGCGAGATAAATAATGTCAAACGAAATTTCTAAGTTCCAAGATCCTGGTCTGCCAGCCCACCAACATCGCAAGTCAGATACTGATCCAAAGGCTGAAAAGCGCGCTGAGCAACAAGTAGCAATTCTCTTTCTTATCTCGGCTGGCGGAACTGTTCTCTCAATAGCGTCCTATATCTTTATTAAGCCAGGAAAGTTTGTCTTCCTACCCATAATGGGTGATGTAGATGCGCATCAACTATTCCTGGGTCTTGGTATGGCAATAGCGCTTTTGTTTATTGGTTTTGGCGCCGTTCAATGGGCCAGGCGTTTAATGCCTGATGAAGAAGTTGTCGCAGAGCGACATGAATTTCGTTCTGAAGAAGTAGACCGTAAAGATTTTGTTAATACCGTTAAAGAACGTGCCGGAGTTGCCGGCCTGGGTCGTCGCACACTCATCAAGCGTTCCCTTGGGTTAGCACTTGGTCTTTCTGCTCTTACACCGCTTGTTTTACTTCGTGATTTAGGCCCACTGCCAAAGAAGCAACTCAATAAGAACTCGTGGGACGCGGGAACCAGACTGGTAACTGACCCAGGTGATCGTCCACTGCGTCCTGAGGATTTAGAAGTTGGATCAGTTGCCCAAGTTCTACCGGCCTTAAAAAATGGTGAAGAACGCACCCTAGAAAATATTGGAACCGACGCTGTGCTTTTAATTCGTCTTCGTCCAGAAGATTTCCAATTAAATCCAGAGAGACTTTCTTGGACTCATGATGGAATAATTGCTTTCTCAAAGATTTGCTCTCACATGGGGTGCGCAGTGGCCTTATATGAGCAACAAACCAAGCATCTTTTATGTCCATGCCACCAATCAACATTTGATGTGACTCGAGCTGCAAAGGTCATCTTTGGACCTGCCGCACGGCCTCTTCCTCAACTTGCAATCACCGTAGATGAGCAAGGATATTTAGTGGCTAAGCAAGGCTTTACCGAACCAATTGGACCTAGCTTCTGGGAGCGTTCATCATGAAAAAATCTGAGAAGATCGCAGGCAATGTAGCCAATTATGTTGATGAACGTACTGGCGCAGCCAAATGGTTGAAGAAAAACCTAACTAAGGTATTCCCAGACCACTGGTCCTTTATGTTAGGTGAAGTAGCCCTGTACTCATTCATCATCTTGCTTCTTACCGGAACATTCCTAACATTTTGGTTTGACCCTTCTATGCGTGAAGTGGTTTACAACGGCGGATATCAGCCTCTTTCGAACGTAAAAATGTCTGCCGCATACGCTTCATCTCTAAATATCTCATTCGATGTTCGTGGTGGACTATTAATGCGCCAGATTCATCACTGGGCCGCACTGATTTTTATGGCAGCAATGATTGCGCACTTAATGCGTGTCTTCTTTACCGGCGCTTTTCGCAAACCTCGTGAAGCTAACTGGTTAATCGGTGTCGGACTTGTAACCCTAGGAATTGTTGAAGGTTTCCTCGGTTACTCACTCCCAGATGATCTACTTTCTGGAACTGGCCTTCGTATCGCTGAAGCGATCTTGCAAGCAATTCCAGTTGCTGGTTCATATCTTGCATTCTTTGCCTTTGGCGGCGCTTTCCCAGGTCATGTCTTTATCCCGCGGATATATACAGTTCATATTTTGTTATTGCCCGGAATTTTCCTTGCTCTAATTACCGTCCACCTAATGTTGGTTTGGTATCAGAAGCACACTCAATACCCAGGTCCTGGGCGTACCGAGAAGAACGTTGTTGGTTATCCGTTGATGCCGGTATACATGGCAAAAGCTGGCGGCTTTTTCTTCATCGTATTTGGTGTTACAGCTTTTCTTGGCGCAGTTGCCTCTATCAACCCAATCTGGCTCTACGGCCCTTACACACCGGGTCAAATCTCTGCTGGATCACAACCCGACTTTTATATGGGTTGGTTAGATGGTTTAGTTCGAATGTCTCCCCCATTAGAAACTCACGCTTTTGGTCACACTATTTCATGGAACATTCTTATTCCAGGACTTATCGTGCCAGGAATTCTTTTCACTGGCATGGCGCTCTATCCATTCATCGAATCCTGGATGACTGGAGATAAGAGAGAGCATCATCTTCTAGATAGACCTCGAAATAATCCAAACCGCACCGCACTTGGTGCGATGTCTATTGCCTTCATGTTGGTTATTTTGATCAACGGCGGAAATGATCTAATTGCAACCCACTTTTATCTGACGATTAACCAGATCATGTGGTTTACCCGCATAGGTGTCTTTGTAGTTCCACCAATTGTCTTCATCATTACCAAGCGACTTTGTCTGGCATTGCAGCGCAAAGACCGTGAGATCGTCCTACACGGCCGTGAAACCGGTCGACTAGTTATGTTGCCGCACGGTGAATTCATCGAAGTTCATGAAGAACTAAGCGCTGAGAAGAAATACACACTTACTCAGCATGAACAGCCAAGAGCACTTGAAGTCCCAGATACTGATGGCCGCGGAGTTCGTAACCCGCAAGGGATCAAAGGAAAGCTTCGTGCTCGTATGAGCCAAGCGCACGTTGAGCAAGTCTCTGCCCCTTCAGAATCTGAAGCAAAGGCACTTGAAAGCGGACATCACTAACTTACTTTTGAAGTAGGTTTGGCAAATGCTTATTCGTCCAGCAAGAACTGATGAAAGTCAATTAATTGTTGATCTTATTTATGACCTTGCCGTATATGAAAAAGAGCCTGACTTAGCAGTTGCAACCTTGGAACAAATAAACTCAGCCTTCTTTTGCCAAAACCCCGCAGTCTTCTGTGACTTAGTTGAAGACGACACCGGAAAAGTCGTTGGATTTGCAACTTGGTTTCTCAATTTCTCAACCTGGACCGGTACCCATGGTGTGTACTTAGAGGATCTCTTTGTTGAGCCCTCGGCAAGAGGTAAGGGTTATGGCAAAGCATTACTTGTCCATCTAGCAAAGCTTTGTGTGGAGCGCGGCTATCACCGCTTCCAATGGTGGGTTTTAGATTGGAATACGCCCTCTATCGATTTTTATGTATCACTTGGCGCCGTCCCACAAGATCAATGGACCGTTATGCGAGTTGATGGCGCGGCTCTAGAACGGCTTGCAAAAAGTTGAACTCCGTAAGAGATTTCATAGCAACTGGGCCACTTGTTTTATTCTTTTTCCTTGCCGGCATCGAATTAAAGGCCGAACTTATCGATGGGTCATTTAAAAAGCGCTTTTCTTTCTTAATACCTTTCGCTGCCGCACTCGGTGGGATGCTAATTCCAGCCCTACTTTATTTTTCACTATCTAAATCTCTTGGTTCTAATTCAAATGCCTGGGGCGTTCCAATGGCCACCGATCTCCCACTTGCTCTACTCGCCTTATCACTCTTTGTCACGCAAGTAGCAAAACGCATCCGTGGGTTCCTACTTGCCCTGGCGATTGCCGATGATATTGGTTCGATGATTGTTGTCGCCATCGCTTATCACAAACACATTGACTTACTGGCTCTGGTTTTTAGTTTGGTTTTTGTAGCTATCTTCTGGCTGCTAGCTCCCAAACTTCCTAAGGCAGCGCTTTTTATCGCACTTGCAGCCTGGTTCTTATTTAGGAACTCAGGGATTCACCCAACTGTAATCGGTGTGATCCTGGGTCTTTGCTTAAATCACGAGGAATCCGCCTGGCTTGTAAAGCGTCTAACTCCAGTTGTTAATTATTTGATCGTTCCAATCTTTATTTTAACCTCGCTTTGGTTGCCATGGAAAATTGATTTTGCAGGTCCGGCGCTAAAGACGATTTCACTTCTCATTTTGTCTAGGTTATTTGGCAAGCCGATTGGGATATGGGTATTTGGCCAAGTGGCTATGCGGGTATCGGGAAATAGAGTTATTGAAAATAATGATTTGTTAGCTGTTGGATTAATCGGAACTCTAGGGCTTTCAGTTTCGATGTTATTTGCCGACCTAGCAAACCTTGGTCCTGATTTAAATCAAGTCTTATTGGGTGTATTACTAACAATCCCAATTGCCCTGTTGGCTATCTTGGCAACAGCGCGTTACTTAGTACGAGAGTAAAACTCATTCCTTAATGAGCTGAAGTGCTTGGTTTTTCATATTCAAGCACAAAGCCAAAAATGCTGATAATCAAGGCGCCAACTGCAATAAGTGTTAGCCACCAACCGATAAGTAATCCAAGACCCGCGGCGCACATAGAAAGTGCAACAGGAAGTGGCCACCATGAGTGCGGTGAATAAAAACCAAGTTCACCAGCAGCATCTGCAATATCACCTTGTGGATTATCTTCGGCAAGTGAACTACCGAGGCGCTTATTTGTAAACCAAAGATAGTAGCCAATTAGCAAAGCAAGACCACCACTTAGAAGTAGTGCTGTAATTCCTAGGGCTTCTCCCCCAACTTGCCAATAAATGACATCGACCAAAAAGTAGAAGAGAGATAACCCAATAAATAAGCGGTAGCCAGCTTTCATGGATTAATGCCCCTCAGTCTTGATGTGTGGGTAATGCAGATCAAATGCTGGGCGCTCTGAACGAATACGTGGCATCGATGTGAAATTGTGGCGTGGCGGCGGACAAGAAGTTGCCCACTCAAGGGATGCGCCATAACCCCAAGGATCATCAACCGTTACTTTCGGTGAATTACGAGAGATCCACACGTTTATGAAGAATGGGATCATCGACAAAGCAAGCAAACCGGAACCTATTGTTGAAATGGTGTTTAGATTTGTGAAGCCATCGGTTGCCAAGTAGTCGGCATACCGACGAGGAAAACCCTTAATTCCAAGCCAGTGTTGGACCAAGAAAGTCAGGTGGAAGCCGAAGAATAAAGTCCAGAAGTGAATCTTTCCCAAGCGCTCATTTAGCATATGTCCAGTCATCTTTGGCCACCAGAAATAGAAGCCAGCAAACATGGCAAACACAACGGTTCCAAAGAGAACATAGTGGAAATGAGCAACGACAAAGTAGGAAGCTGAAACCGCAAAATCAAGTGGCGGTGAAGCCAGAATAATTCCGGTTAATCCGCCCATGAGGAAAGTGATTAAGAATCCCATTACCCAGAGCATTGGTGTTTCAAAGGAAACAGAACCGCGCCACATAGTTCCGATCCAGTTAAAGAATTTAACGCCGGTTGGAACTCCAATTAGGAAGGTCATGAATGAGAAGAATGGAAGGAGAACTTGTCCGCTAGCAAACATATGGTGAGCCCATACTGAAACCGAAAGTGCAGAGATTGCAATTGTTGCAGCAATTAGTCCCTTATAACCAAAAATTGGCTTACGGCTAAATACTGGAAGAATTTCAGTTGCAATTCCAAAGAATGGAAGTGCCAGGATGTAGACCTCCGGGTGACCAAAGAACCAGAAGAGGTGTTGCCAGAGCATTGCCCCACCATTAGCGGGATCAAAGATATGTGAGCCAAATATGCGATCTGATTCCAACCCTAAAAATGCCGCCGCTAGTGGTGGGAATGCCAGTAGTACAAGAATTGAAGTCAGCAAAACGTTCCATGAAAAGATCGACATGCGAAACATGGTCATGCCAGGTGCGCGCATTGTGAAAATAGTTGTAATGAAATTAACGCCGCCGAGAATTGTTCCAATTCCACTAATGGCCAACCCAATTACCCAAAGGTCACCACCGATACCCGGTGAATACTGTGAATTTGCAAGTGGTGCATAGGCTGTCCATCCAAATGAAGCTGCGCCGCCAGGACTTAAGAAACCACCAAAAGCCATTCCTCCACCAAAAAGATAGAGCCAGTAAGACAACATATTAAGTCTTGGAAAAGCTACGTCAGCTGCGCCAATTTGCAACGGCATAATCACGTTTGCAAAGCCAACAAAGAGTGGTGTTGCAAACATCAAAAGCATGATCGTTCCGTGCATTGTAAAAATTTGGTTGTATTGCTCGTTTGAGAAGAATTGCATTCCAGGTCGAGCTAATTCCGCGCGTAGGAACAAAGCCAAAACACCGGCGACTAGAAACCAAGCGAAAGATGTCATCAGGTACAAATACCCGATCGTCTTGTGGTCAGTTGAAGTTATCCACTTAACAAAAAGCCGGCCCTTATTAGCTTTTGCTACTGAACGAGTACCTGCGGGGGTAACTGTGCGCTCTGCGTATGTGGTCATCGTTATGCCGCCTTAACAGTGGAGATGTATGTTTGATAATCCGAAGGTGAAACTACTTTCACCTTGAAAAGCATTTGTGAGTGATTTCTGCCGCACAAGATGTTGCATCGACCAGGAAATTCACCAAGTTTGTTTGCGGTGAATTCAAGGTGGTTGGTGACTCCTGGGAGATTTTGCATTTGGATCATAAATGCTGGGATCCAAAATCCGTGAACCACGTCCGTTGATGTCAATGTGAAGCGAACCTTCTCCCCTTGCGGCACGACTAGAACCGGAGGAATCTCTGGCGTACCCGTTATCTTTGGCGCGTTTGGAACATCACTATATGTAAATTGCCATGACCATTGGATTGCGTTTACCGCAATGTTGTGGACCGCAACGCTAGATGGTGTGACCTTTGTAATTTTCGATTCATCTTTTGCAGTGAAATAGAAAAGTACTGCAACAATCAAAAATGGAATAAGCGTGTAAGCAATTTCAGTCGGAACGTTGTACTGAGTTTGCCTTGGAACTTCATCACCTTTACGGCGGTGGCGAAAAACTGGCCACAAGATAAGAATTAAAGTGAATAGACCTACAACGCCAGCAGCTATCCAAGCACCTTGCCATAAAGACAATGAGGTGTCGTTGACACTTGATAAATTCTTTTCAAAACCCAACCCTGAAATATTCGAAGTCGAACACGAGGTAAGACTGATCATCGAAAGGAGCACAACGGCGCTAGCGAGTGCGGTCTTAGGAAATGGACGGGTTGGCTTTAAACGCATTAGGCAAGAATAACTGCCCGATTCGTGTCCCTGGACGGGTGGGGGTAATCTTCCAAGCGTGGTTTCAGTCACCTCCAACTTTCAGTCTGAGACCCGTCTTCATGACGGGGCGCGAATGGCCCTGCCCCACATCTTTGATCAAGGATGGCCAAGTCCAGCCAAATTGAGTGATGACTCAAAAAGCGCTGCAATCTTGTTAAATGAGGCTAAGGAAACCTTTGCCGGCCATCTAGGAGTTCGAAGTGATGAGATCAACTTTCTAGGTGAACCAAACCTTGGATATCACTTAGGAATCTCAGGCCTCTACAAACCAGGACAAACATTTAAATACGCAGCAACCGATCGTATGGCTAGCCACGTAGTGGCTCAAGCACTTGCTAGTTCGCAAGAACTAGGGGTCGATGAATTAGGCCAGGTCGACTTTTCGCAAGTGGGACCAAACGATCTCTTATCGATCCAATTGGCAAACCGGGAAACTGGAGTGATTCAAAAGAGCATCCCAAATACCTGCGCAAACCTTTTCGTTGATGCCACAACTTCAGGAACTCGCTTGAAACTCCCAGAAAACTGGAGTGCAGCGCTTTGGGATTCACAGAGTTGGATGGGTCCAACTGGACTCGGGCTATTTGCTATCGCCAAAAAAGCCTTATGGAAAAACCCTCTACCTCACTTGGATAACAAGGTCAGTCCAGGGCCTGTTTCATTGCCCCTAATTATTACTTCAGCCATTGCCATTGATAGTTGGGTGGCGGATCAAAAGAATTTGGCCGATAAAATAAGTGAAATAAGTCAAAGGATTAGAAATTTTGTTCAGACCCAGATTCCCGACTCCTTAGTTATCGCTGGTCACAGTGCGCATCTAATCTCAATTGTATTTGCAGATATTGATTCGGAAAGAATGATCAACGAGTTAGCAAAGCGTGGATTTGCCGTCGATGCTGGCTCAGCCTGCTCTGCGGCAAATATGAAACCAAGCCATGTGCTTGCCGCAATGGGGCTTGCGACAACGGGAAATATGCGCCTTACCATTCATCATGCAACTACTTTCGAAGAGGTCGAAAGATTTTTACCAATATTAAAACAAGTAGTTACTGAGCTTAGAAACTAGCCAACTAATCGAGGATTAATCTCGTGGGAAACTTCATCAGCGGCCGCCTTGCCGTATGCCTGCGTAAAGCGGGCTAAGAACTCATCTCGATCAAAGCGATATTCTTGGGTGCCTTTTGTTTCAATACAAAATGTTGCAAGCATTGAACCTAATTGTGCACACCGTTCGTGGCCAAAGCCCCAAGATAAACCAGCCAAAAAGCCAGATCTAAATGAGTCTCCAACTCCAGTGGGATCGATCTTGGCTTTCTCTTTTGGCACACCGACGGTGATTGTCTCTTTACCGTGTTCCTCTATTCGAGCCCCATTGGAACCTAGGGTTGTCACCCGGACTCGAACATTTTCATAACATTGTGCATCACTCCAGCCAGTCTTTTGCAATGTGAGTGCTTGTTCATATTCATTTAGGAATAAATAGTCAGCGCCATTTATTAGCTGCTTAATTTCCTCACCACTCATACGGGCCAGTTGTTGTGATGGGTCTGCGGCAAAAGCCATTTTCATCGCCCTTGCAGTTTCGCTGTGTCGAAGCATCGCTTCTGGGTCATCAGGTGAAATGACTAACAAATCAAATTTTCCAGTTTTAGCGATAATTGGCGCTAGTTCAATTTCACGAGCCTCTGACATCGCGCCCGGGAAAAAAGATGCAATCTGGTTTAACTCTTGATCGGTGGTGACCATAAATGTTGCGGTGTAGAGCTCGGTAGATATCTTCACGTGTCCGGTATCCACCCCATGACGTGAAAGCCAAGCATCGTAATCTGCCCAATCTTTTCCAACAGCGGCAATCAAGATTGGATTTAACCCAAGAGCGCCCATTCCAAAGGCAATATTTGCTCCAACTCCCCCGCGACGAATATCTAAACCATCGACTAAAAACGAGAGCGAAACTTTTGAAAGTGATTCGGCTACCAGTGAATCAGTAAACTTTCCAGGAAAGGTCATTAAATGATCGCGGCCCACAGAACCTGCGATTGCAATTTTCATAATGACCTCATAGCGGTGTATTAAACGCTATGAGCGAGGCAATATCTTGTTCCTAGTTAAAAGAATCGCCGCAGGCGCATGAGCCCTGAGCATTTGGATTATCGATTGTGAAGCCTTGCTTCTCAATAGTGTCAACGAAATCAATTGAGGCACCCATCAAATATGGCGTGCTCATCTTGTCGGTTACAACCTTGACTGAGCCAAATTCTGTTACGTCATCGCCATCTAGTGAACGATCATCGAAGTAGAGCTGGTAGCGAAGACCTGAACAACCACCAGGTTGCACAGCAACGCGAAGACATAAATCATCGCGACCTTCCTGGGCTAGTAGCGCTGCAACCTTGGTTGCGGCTACCTCTGTTAGCGAGATCCCAGTGGATTGCGCTGGCGTGATGGTCACATCTGTCGTTGTCTCAGTACTCATATTCGAATATTAGCCCATAATTACCCCATGGGCCCATCCAAACTTGCCGATCTACTTCTTCTTGGTCAAGGAGTGGACCTCCAGAGTGAGCGCGGGGTTTCTTGTACTGGGGAACTACCGGCTGCCAGTGACCCAGATTTAGTCAAACGTGCGAAAGCAGCACGAGCTGCTCTTGGATCTCGGGCGATGATTCTTGGTCATCACTACCAAAGAGATGAAGTAATTGCCTTTGCTGATATCACGGGTGACTCATTTAAATTAGCGCAGGCCGCCCAAGAAAATACTTCTGCAGAATTCATTTTCTTTTGTGGTGTGCACTTCATGGCTGAAAGCGCTGACATATTGACCAGTGCGGATCAAAAAGTAATCCTGCCAGATTTAGCCGCTGGTTGTTCAATGGCTGATATGGCTACTGCGAATCAAGTCAATGAATGTTGGCAGACATTAGAAAAACTTGGACTGGCTTCTAAAACAGTTCCGATTACCTACATGAATTCCTCGGCTGCTATTAAATCCTTTACTGGCAAAAATGGTGGCGCAGTGTGTACCTCATCTAATGCTGAGCGCGCACTTCGCTGGGCCTTTGATAAGGCAGAAAAAGTTCTTTTCCTGCCCGACCAACATCTGGGGCGAAACACGGCGGTTGAAAAACTTGGGTTCTCACTTTCTGATTGCGTAGTTTGGAATCCATGGAAGCCAAACGGTGATTTAACTGATCAAGAGCTAAAAGATGCCAAAGTTATTTTGTGGCGAGGGCACTGCTCGGTTCACGGCAGATTCTCACTTCAAAACATCATCGATATGCGCAAAAAAGTGCCAGGTATTCAAATCTTAGTTCACCCGGAGTGCAAGAACGAAGTGGTATCTAGTGCTGATGTCGTCGGAAGTACCGAAGCAATTATTAGAGCCATAGAAGCCTCTGCTGTGGGGAGCAAGTGGGCAATTGGTACTGAGCTGAACTTAGTTCAGCGCCTAGCAAATACTTACCCAGATCGCGAGATCCATTTCTTAGATAAGACGGTTTGCTACTGCTCCACGATGAATCGAATTGACTTGCCTCACCTAGTTTGGGCAATGGAATCATTGGTCCAGGGTCGTCTGGTGAACCAAATTTCGGTCGACACAGAGACGGCAAAATACGCAAAAGTTGCTCTTGAGAGAATGTTGGCCCTACCGTAGGCACATGAGCGAATCTGATAACAAAAAAGGCAAAGCCACTCCAAAGCGTAAAGAGGCGGTTGCTAAGACCAAGGTAAATTCAATTACCGCTCCAGTAACTAAAGCCAATAAAAATCGAGCCAAGCAAGATTTACGCGCTGCTCGTGCAACTGCTCGTGCTGCTTATATGCGCGGAGAAGAAAGTGCACTGCCAGCTCGCGACAAGGGTCCAGCAAAACGCTATGTGCGAAATTACGTAGATTCTCGTCGAACAATTGGTGAATTTTTCTTGCCAGCAATCATGGTCGTACTAGTTCTAACGATGATCCCTAATCGCTATGTGCAACTCTTCGCAATTTTATTTATGTATTCGCTAATGCTCTACTCAATAATTTCTGGTCTCTTTTTCTCTCGCAAAATCCGAAAGATTGTGGAAGTTAAATTCCCGGGTGAGCCAACAAAGGGAATTGGAATTTACGGCTTCTTGCGTTCAACCCAAATTCGTAGAATGCGCGCTCCACTTCCTCAAGTAAAGCGTGGCGAAGTACTAAAATAAGTATTAGGCCCGCGGATTGGGACTTTCAGTCAGATTTGGATCGCGGGTTGCTACATTTCCTAGGGCTTCATCAATAGCCTTTAATACTTGCTCACTTAACTTTATCCCTGAGGCTTTAGCATTATCTTTAACCTGCTTGGGCTTTGTTGCTCCCATAATTACCGATGAAACATTCTCATTTGCAAGTGCCCAAGCCAAGGCAAGTTGTCCCATAGTTAAATCAAGTGACTGGGCAATCGGAACTAATTTCTGAACGGCGCTAAGTACATCATCCTTCATCCAACGAGAGATCATCTCCGCACCACTCTTCTTATCGGTCGCCCGAGAACCCGCTGGTGGCTTTTTCCCTGGAAGATATTTGCCTGTTAGGACACCTTGTGCCATTGGTGACCAAACAATTTGCCCGATCCCCTCTTTCTGGCAAAGTGGAATAACTTTAGATTCAATTACGCGCCAGAGCGCTGAGTATTGCGGTTGGCTAGATACAAATCTGGTGTAACCAAGTTCCTTTTGAATCGCCAAACCAGCCGAAATTTGATCCGCGGTCCATTCGGAAAATCCAATGTAATTAACCTTGCCTTGGCGGATTAAATCTTCAAAAGCTCTAATGCTTTCCTCAAGTGGAGCTTCGTAGTCAAAGCGATGCATTTGGTAGAGATCAATGTGGTCGGTGCCAAGTCGCTTGAGTGAAGCGTGTACCGATTCCATGATGTGCTTTCGTGATAACCCGCGATCATTCTTGCCCGGACCAGTTGGCCAATAAACTTTTGTGAACAACTCATAGCTTTCTCGCCGAACACCTTTTAGCGCCTTGCCCAGAACTACCTCTGCTTTGGTGCCGGCGTAAACGTCGGCAGTATCGAAAGTAGTAATCCCCACATCAAGAGCGGCGCGCACGCAGGCGATCGCAGAGTTCTGCTCAACCTGAGAACCGTGTGTGATCCAATTTCCATAAGAAATTTCCGAGATATACATTCCGCTACTGCCGAGGCGACGATATTCCATGTTTAAAAGAGTACCCTGTCGCCATGAGATCGGTAATAGCCAAACGAGTATTTACAATTTCCCTTCTTACTTCTGCGGTTTTTATTTCACTTCCATCCAATTCGGCATTTGCTGAGGAGAGCGCGCCCACTCCTGCAGTCAGTCAGAACGCCCCAGGCCACGAATCTGGAGAAAGCGTTAATCGCGAACCGGCCGACCATATTCGTGAAGAACACCGTGGTTTTGAAGGAACTGAGGTTTTTATGCTTGGCGGAGCAACGGTAATTGCAATTGGACTCGCTTTTCTAGCAGGCCGTAAATCCCGGCGTAATAAATAGTTCGTGCTAGGTTTCACCCGCTAGCGAGTCAAATCACTAGTAGCAATGCGTTTAGCGAAGTCCGGTTAAATCCCGGCGCTGTCTTCGCAACTGTAGAAGTTTGAGACATCAAACTAAGCCAGGTCGCCTAACGAATTGCTGATGTATCCGACCTCGGAGGAAGGTCGGGCCTCGAGAAGAGTAGTTATCTTTTTTAAGCCCAGCTTCCTCCCTCAATGTTTGAGGGAGTTTTTTTATGTCCGCAAAGAAGTTTTTAGTCCCAATTTTATCCGCAATTCTCGTATTAGCGATTATTCCTAATGCCACAGCAGCAACCAAAATCCCATCTAGAATAATTTCATTATCACCAAGTGCTACAGAAGATCTTTTTGCTATTGGCGCGGCAAAGCAAGTAATTGCAGTAGATGATCTATCGAATTTTCCAAAAAACACACCAATCACAAAGCTTTCTGCTTTCAATCCAAATGTAGAGGCCCTGATTGCATATAAGCCTGATTTGATCGTCATCCAGAGCACCGCGACCAAGGCCGATTCAATCATCACGCAATTGCGAAATCTAAAAATTGCGGTTTACGTAGAACACACGCCTAATAACCTTGCCGAGGCATATGCTGAAATATCTCAGCTTGCCTCCATTACAAGTCACAAAACCCAGGCAGCAAAGGTAATAGCTTCAATGAAAACAGCAATCGCTCAAAGCATCGCAACGAAAAAACTACGTAAGAGTTCAAAGTTTTTCCATGAATTGGATAACACTCTCTACTCAGCCACCTCAAGCACCTTTATCGGAAAGGTCTACGCTGATTTCAATCTAACAAACATTGCTGATGGCGCCGCAACTGCCGATGATGGTGGCTATCCGCAACTTCAAAGTGAATACATCCTCAAGTCAGATCCACAATTTATCTTCCTAAGTGATGGAGAATTCGGCGAGAACGCCAAGACTGTTGCAGCTCGACCTGGCTGGGCTGGAATTTCGGCAGTAGCATTCAACAAAGTTGTAATTCTTCCAAGTGATATCCCATCTAGATGGGGTCCTCGCTTAGTTGATTTCTACCAATTCGTCGGTAATTCAATATCTACTAATTAATACAAAGTAGCGAAAGATATGGGGCGCATATGAGCGGTGAGGAGCTTCGTTCAATTTGGCGGTGGCAAATCACGCTCTTTGCTGCCCTCCTTCTTCTAGTCATAGCGCTCCTAGGGATAAGTTTTGGACCAATACATATTCCATTCACCTCAATTCTTCGTTCCTTTCTTGGAATGGATTCGCATTTGTCAGAACAGGACCGCTCTGTTCTCTTCGACATTCGCCTACCTCGTGTAATTTTGGCCGCGCTAGTTGGAAGTGCGTTAGCCACTAGTGGCGCGGTTTATCAAACTGTATTTAGAAATCCACTGGCAGACCCATATTTACTTGGCGCAGCTGCCGGGGCAGGTCTTGGCGCAACTATCGCGATAACAAATTCTCACGGAAATCTTTATGGTCTATTACCCGCCTTTGCATTTTCTGGAGCAATTTTGGCGGTAGTAGTTAGTTTCTTCATCTCAGGCAAATTCTTTGCTGAGCCAAATTCCCTTCTTCTTTCTGGTATTGCCGTTGGTTCCTTCGCCACAGCGGTGCAGACATATCTACAGCAACGACACAGTGCATCACTTCGTCCCGTTTATTCTTGGATTTTAGGTGAACTAACTGCTGCCTCTTGGCAGGTAGTGACTTGGTCAGCGATTTATATTGGTGTTGCGCTAATCATCTTGTTGATTGTTGCCAAGCAATTAGATGGGTTGATGCTTACTGATGAAGAGGCTTACTCTCTTGGCATTAATCCCAACAAGATCCGCGTTATTGCAGTCATTGCCGCAACTTTGGCAACGGCAACAGCTGTGGCAGCAAGTGGCCTAATTGGTTTTGTTGGAATTGTCGTGCCGCACTTGGTGCGCGGTCTTACTCATAGAGTTACTAATCGAGCCTTACCTACGATTGCAATTACAGGAGCTGCCTTCTTAGTTTTGGCAGATCTTGGCGCTAGGACTTTGCTCTCCCCTGCCGAGCTACCAATTGGCATTATTACTGCTTTTGTTGGTGCCCCCTTTTTCCTATTTGTCCTACGTAGAAAGCGATTAATAAACCAATGATTATTTTAGAAAATATCAATTTAACGCTAGGCAACAGAGGCATTCTCTTTGATGTAAATGCAGAGATTCCTGATACCACTTGGACCTGTTTAGTTGGACCAAACGGGGCCGGAAAGACTTCTTTACTAAAAGTAATTTTGGGAACTTCTCCCTACTCAGGAAGTGCAACTGATAACTCAATTGAAATCTATCGAAACCACGATCGAAACGTCGCCTTTGTCCCCCAGCATCCACAAATCCCAGCCGGAATGAGTGTTGCCGAATATGTAATGCTCGGTCGCGCAAAGAAAGATGGCTGGGGAACTGAATCCAAGTCTTCACGCAATCTGGTAGCAGATACCTTGAAATTAACTGGACTCTTTGGCATGCAAAGCCAGATGATTTCCCATCTATCTGGCGGTGAAATGCAGCGAGCACTAATTGCTCGCGCACTTGTGCAGGAACCAGATCTGATCCTTTTAGATGAGCCAACTAGCGCCCTGGATCTGCATCATCAAATAGCAGTATTAAATAGCATCGAAATCTTAAAGCAGCGAGGGGTAACAATCATTTCGACCATGCATGACATCACACTTGCTGCTATGTATGCCGATCACATTATTGTTATGCAAAATGGTCGGATCCTGCTTTCAGGGGCATCTGCCCAAGTAGTCCATTCACCAGAACTAAAGAGCGCATTTGATAATCGAATCAACGTATTTACTTTGGACTCGGGTCGCCCAGTAGTCATGCCAACAAAAGATGGGTTAGTCGACTAACGAACCTTTGATTCAACAAACGGTGGTTTCACAATTTCGGCGCTACTAATTCGGCCGCGAACATCGATTGCCACCTTGGAACCTACTTTAAATTCAGGTTCAACTAAAGCAAGGGCGATACCAATGCGAAGCGTTGGTGAGAACGTTCCACTAGTTACTTCGCCAATTACTCGCCCACTCTGATCTAAAATACCCATCCCAGCTCTTGGAATGCCTCGATCACTACATTTGATTGCCCGAAGTACTCGTTTCGGTCCAACACTTTTTTGTGCAACTAGCGCTGCCTTACCTTCAAAATTTTCCTTTTCCAAAGCAACAGCCCAATTTGCACTTGCCTCAACTGGCGAGATATCAAGTGAGAGCTCATGGCCGTGAAGTGGATATCCCATTTCAGTTCTAAGTGTGTCTCTGGCGCCAAGGCCGCATACTCGTCCGTCTAGTTTTATCATCTGATCAACCAATAGATCCCATACTTTGGTGGCGCTTTGCCAGCTTGGGAGTAACTCATAACCAAATTCCCCGGTATATCCAGTGCGACAAATAATCACTTCACCCAAATCTTTGTGGCCCGGAATGTTAGCTTTTGTAAAGGCCATGTAATCCAAATCCAAAACCAGCCCAAGGTTTTCCATTACTTTGCCACTTAGCGGTCCCTGCACAGCCAAGACTGCAAACTCCTGATGAATATTCTTTACTTCAATTCCAACTGGCGCTTTATCCTTAATCACATCAAAGACTGAAGCACAATTTGCGGCATTTGGAATCAGGAAAAGCTCATCAGGAGAAAATTCATAAACAATTAGGTCATCTATTACCCCACCACTTGCATTACAGAACAAGTTGTATTGAGCGCTGCCAGAGTCAATTTTATTCAAGTCATTAGTAATCAAGGTATTAACAAAAGCCTTTGCCCCAGAACCTTTGACCGAGATTTTGCCTAGGTGAGAGACATCAAATATCCCGACCCGCTCTCGAACTGCCGCATGTTCAGCCAAAGTCCCACCAGTTGCACCATTAACTCCCGCGGCATACTCAATAGGCATGTCCCAGCCACCAAAGTCAGCCAATTTTGCACTTTGTGATTGATGCCAGTCATAGAGCGGTGATTTCATGGGTCTAAACCTATCTAGAAAGGTATTAAAGTTCGGGTAGGAACTTACATTTTTAGAAGATAAATCTACCCGCGGAGGCTGGCGTGAAGTCAATTAAGTTAACCAAGCAAATCAATACTGACTTCCTAGTTCTCGGTTTGGCACAAAATAATGGCAAGCTAGTTATTGAATCGGGTCTCACTAAATTTGATGAGAAAAAACTCCTTGTAGTCTTGGCAAATTTGGGTGCCACGGGCAATGCAGATGAAGTGGTGAAAGTTCCTCACACAAATCCGCAAACAATCATTTTCACCGGTCTTGGCAAAAGCAATAAAACTTATGGCCATGAAACTTTGCGCCGTGCCGCCGGAGCTGCTTCTCGCGCCCTTGCCGGCCAGAAAGGTGCAACCTTCGCCCTTCCAATTCTAAACAGCCAAGACTTAGCAGCTGTTGCCGAAGGAGCCGCACTTGGGGCCTACTCATTCACCGAATTTCGTGGATCGACATTAAAGGATCAAAAGACGCCGCTAGGTGATAGCGAAATCCTGAGCAAACTAGATTCCATTGAAGCCAAGAATGCCATTAAGCGCGCGCTAGTTCTTGCTAAGAATTCGTTTTTAATCCGCGATCTAATTAATACTCCCCCAAGTCATTTAACGCCATCTTCTTTTGCAATCCGAATAAAGAAAATTGCACTTACTTTGGGGCTTAAGGTAGAAATCCTTGATGAGAAAGTACTTAAAAGTAAGGGCTACGGCGGAATAACTGGCGTTGGTCAAGGTTCAGCAAATCCACCAAGATTGCTTCGAATTTCATACAAACCAGCCAAGGCTAGAAAACACTTAGCACTTGTCGGCAAGGGAATCACATTTGATACCGGTGGTTTGGCTCTTAAACCCGCAAATGGCATGGAAGCAATGAAGTGCGATATGGGCGGTGCTGCTGCGGTTATCGCCACAGTACTTGCTGCAGCAGAATTGAAATTACCAGTCGCAATTGATGCTTGGGCGCCATTGGCTGAGAACATGGTAAGCGATAACGCCCAGCATCCAAGTGACATCATCACTATTTATGGTGGCAAGACCGTTGAAGTTCTAAACCCAGATGCTGAAGGAAGATTGGTTTTGGCAGATGCGCTGGTCCGCGCCGAGGAAGTCGGAAAAGCTTCTGGTGGCCTAGATGGAATTATCGACGTGGCAACTCTTACTGGGGCGCAGGTGGTAGCACTAGGTACTAGAACATCTGCAGTGATGACAAATGATTTAGATTTCTCTGGTCAATTCCTTAGCGCGGCAGCAAAATCTGGTGAACAGTTTTGGCCAATGCCACTTCCTGAAGAGCTTCGCGCCTCACTTGATTCACCAGTTGCAGATATTGCAAACATTGGAGATCGCATGGGCGGCATGTTAGTTGCCGGATTATTCCTTCGTGAATTTATTAATCCAAAAACTCCTTGGTTGCATTTGGATATTGCAGGTCCGGCATACAACGAAGGTGAGCCACATGGCTATACCCCAGTCGGTGGTACTGGCGTGGCCCTGGCCTCCTTGTTATGTCTACTTGAATCAGTGGCCAGCAACAAATAGCCCCTAAAGGCCGTCATTAGAGTCACATTAGGCAGGGCAATCTCGAGTTAGTTCCATCCCAAATCCGTGGCAAGATTGGGTGGTACCCATAAGGAAGGCGCTAAAAGTTGGCTCAATTTGATCTGGTAATTCTTGGTGGCGGCAGCGGCGGTTATGCCTGCGCCCTACGTGCATCGCAATTAGGTAAGAGCGTTGCCTTGATCGAAGCCGACAAATTAGGTGGAACTTGCCTGCACCGCGGATGTATTCCAACCAAAGCTCTATTGCATGCTGGTGAGGTCGCAGATAGCACCCGTCACGCCGCTGACTTTGGTGTTAACGCACAATTCAATTCAATTGATATGCCAGGGGTAAACGCCTACAAAGATGGTGTTGTCTCAAAGCTACACAAAGGTTTACAAGGTTTAGTTAAATCTCGCAACGTTACCTACGTTGAAGGACGTGGACGTTTGGTTTCACCAAATACCGTGGAGGTAAATGGCGAGAAATACACCGGGACAAATGTCGTTCTAGCTACCGGTTCCTACCCCCGCACATTGCCTGGTCTAGAAATTGATGGAAAGCAGATCATTACAAGTGAGCATGCCATTGCAATGGACCGGGTGCCTAAGAGCGTAATTGTTCTAGGTGGCGGAGTAATTGGCTGCGAGTTTGCATCAGTCTGGAAATCATTTGGTTCTGAAGTAACAATCATTGAAGGCCTGCCACACTTGATTGCGCTAGAAGATGAATCCTCAAGCAAGCAACTAGAGCGCGCATATCGAAAGCGCGGAATTAACTTTGAACTTGGTGTTAGGTTCGCCTCTGCTACAAAGTCAAGTAGCGGTGTGACCGTAACCCTGGAAGATGGCAAGAGCTTTACAGCAGATGTTCTACTTGTCGCTGTTGGCCGCGGCCCAGTCTCTGCCAACCTTGGTTATGAAGAGCAGGGCATTGCGATGGAGCGTGGTTATGTTTTAGTTGATGACAAGTGCCGCACAAATATCCCTGGCATTTGGGCGGTTGGCGATCTAATCCCAACCTTACAACTAGCTCATGTGGGTTTTGCTGAAGGAATCTTGGTTGCTGAAGAGATCGGCGGACTAAACCCGCGCCCAATAAATTACGATGGTGTGCCTCGCGTTACTTACTCTGATCCAGAAGTTGCTTCAGTTGGTCTTACCACCGCAAAAGCAAAGGAACTTGGCCACGATGTAGTCGAACTAAGTTATGACCTAGCCGGCAATGGCAAGGCTCAAATCCTAAAGACCGCCGGTTCAGTAAAGCTAATCGCGGCAAAAAATGGCCCAGTCCTTGGAATCCACATGGTTGGCGCTCGCGTTGGTGAACTTTTGGCTGAAGCTCAATTAATATTTAACTGGGAGGCAGAGGCATCTGATGTTGCTGCTTTGATCCATGCTCACCCAACGCTTTCCGAAGCTGTTGGTGAAGCACACTTAGCTCTTGCTGGTAAACCACTACATGCACACGGGTAACGGGAGAAGATGACATGAGCTTTTCAGTAACTATGCCAGCACTTGGCGAATCAGTCACCGAAGGAACAGTCACGCGTTGGCTTAAGAACGAAGGCGATGCTGTTGCCATAGATGAGCCACTCCTAGAAGTTTCTACTGACAAAGTAGACACCGAAATTCCTTCACCAGCTGCTGGAATTCTGCAAAAAATTGTTGTGGGTATTGATCAAACAGTTGCAGTTGGCGCTGAATTAGCTGTAATTAGTTCTGATGCAAGTGCCAGTGTTGCTGCGCCAGTTCAAACACCCCCTGCCGCCCCGGTTGTTGCGGCGCCAACTCCACAAGTTCAAGCACCAGTCGCGCCGGCTGCGAGCCCAGTTACTGCGCTACCGCCAGTTCCAACGCCGACTTCTGCTACAAGTGGAACAACGATTGTCACAATGCCAGCACTTGGTGAGTCTGTAACTGAAGGAACAGTCACACGTTGGCTAAAAAATGTTGGCGACATGGTAAATGTTGATGAAGCACTACTTGAAGTATCAACCGACAAAGTCGATACCGAGATTCCATCACCAGTGACCGGTGTAATTACTGCAATTGAAGTTCAAGTTGATTCAACTGTTCCAGTAGGCGCTCGCCTTGCTGTTATTTCTGGCGCTGGCGCTCCAAACACCACAGCACCTGCTGCGCCGGTGGCTCCAGTTGTGCAGGCACCTGCTGCGCCAGTTCCAACCCCGGCTCCGGTAGTTCTCCAAGTGCCACCAGCACCCGTTGCGCCACCTGTTGTAAGTGCGTCAGTGTCACAACCATCTGATGCTTATGTAACGCCAATCGTTCGTAAATTTGCCTCTGATAATGGCGTGGATCTATCTCGTGTTACAGGAACCGGTATCGGCGGTCGTATCCGCAAAGAAGATGTGAGTGCAGCAATTACAAAGTCGCCAGTTAGTGCACCTGCCACGACAGTCTCTTCTTCTGCTCCATCTTCTGCCCCTTCAAAGGCTTCTGCCCCTATTGCAATTTCACCGCTTCGCGGAACTACCGTGAAGATGTCCCGCCTTCGCACCGTTATTGCAGCGCGCATGGTGGAATCACTTCAAACCTCAGCCCAACTAACAACTGTTATTGAAGTTGATGTAACAAAGATTGCCCGACTACGTGATCGCGCTAAAGCAAACTTTGCTGCTCGCGAAGGAGTAAATCTCTCCTTCCTTCCATTTTTCTCAATTGCTGTGTGCGAGGCACTAAAGCAACACCCAGTTCTAAATGCTTCCGTTGAAGGCGATCAGATCACTTATCACGGAGCAGAACACCTTGGTATCGCAGTTGATACCGAGCGTGGCCTATTAGTTCCAGTTATTCGAGATGCTGGCGACCTAAATATGGGCGGCGTGGCTCGAAAGATTGTCGATGTGGCAGCTCGCACCCGAGATAACAAGATCACTCCTGATGAATTAGGTGGTGGAACTTTCACTATTACAAATACAGGTAGTCGCGGGGCACTCTTTGACACCCCGATTATTAATCAACCTCAGGTAGCAATTCTTGGTCTTGGTGCAATTGTTAAGCGTCCAATTGTTATGAAGGGTGATGATGGCGGGGAACAAATTGCAATTCGTTCTATGGTCTATCTAGCACTTTCTTATGATCACCGAATCGTTGATGGCGCAGATGCCGCAAGATTCCTAGTAACCCTAAAGGATCGGTTAGAAGAGGGTCGCTTCGAATCTGATTTGGGACTCTAAGAACAATGCCAGGCAGACCACCACAAAGAGTTGCCGTTACTGGCGCATCTGGCTTAATTGGAACTGCCTTAGTTGGCCATCTTCGCAGTGAAGGTCACACCGTTCAACGCTTTGTTCGTCGCCTTGCAACTGCTCCTGATGAGATAACTTGGGATCCAATTGCTGGCACAGTAGATCTAGTAGCCCTTGAGGGCATCGATGCGGTAATCCATTTAGCTGGCGCCGGTGTTGGAGATAAACGATGGACCAAGAAATACAAGGCAGCAATATTGAATTCAAGATTACTTGGAACAACTGCCATTGCAAACGCCGTTGCCGAAGTTAAGCCTTCAGTATTTATTTCTGGCAGTGCGATTGGCTGGTATGGCGAGACTGGTAATCGGGCTGTTGTAGAAACAGACCGCGCGGGAGATGATTTTCTAGCCGCGGTATGCCGCGAATGGGAAGGGGCTGCTGATCTGGCAGGAGATGTGCGCACTGTAAAGATTCGAACTGGCTTAGTTCTAGATCCAACAGGTGGCGCTCTGGGTCGAATGCTGCCTTTGTTTAGATTTGGAGCTGGTGGAAAATTAGGCAGCGGCAAACAATGGTGGTCATGGATTACTCTTCACGATCAAGTTCGCGCAATTTGCCACTTAATGGAATCTAAAATTTCTGGCCCGGTTAACCTCACTTCACCAAACCCAGTAACTAATCAAGAATTTACTGCCGCACTTGCTCGCGCAATACATCGCCCAGCGCTATTTCCAGCCCCTGCAATTGCACTAAAGATTGCTTTAGGTGGTTTCTCTTCAGAGATTTTGGGATCAAAGAAAGTATTGCCAGAAGTTTTGAGCCAAGATGGCTTTGTCTTTGATTTTCCGCACGTATCAACAGCGCTAGAGGCTTTAGTTACTAAAGATTAAATAGCAGCAAGGGCTGCTCGGCGACCAGAGCGCATGGCACCATTTTGTGAAGGCAAATCACGATGATCGCCGGCCACAAAGATGGCATCTCCAACTTCAACTGCAAGCTGCAACGCTCCCCCAGTACTCCTAAAAGGCAGTGATTGCTTGATGTTATAGAGGGCCACTAAGTCCCAATCTCGAGTCTCGCACTTCCAAATCTTTGATAATTCCTTGCGCACTTCACTTTCAGAAATTGGAACGAGCGCTGTGGAAGATATCAAGTGTTTACCCGCTGGGGCATATTCCTTTGACACTTCAGAGATAACTACTGAGTTAATCAACGGTGAGCGCGTATCAATTGCCAAGTATGCCAAATCCATCAGATTCTGATCGGTTGAGTGATACCAGGTCGTGGATTCCAAAACTTTATATACGTCATGAAGATCGAGCAACTGCGAGGCAGTAGTGGAGTCAGTTGCAACAACTACAACATCACATTTAATAGTCCCAAAGTCACCAACAACTTTTCCTTTGGAAACTTCGTGCACCGTGGCATTTAGTTGAATGTTAGATACTTCGGCAGCAAGTCTTTCTGAAAACTGACCTACGCCGAGCTCTGGCACCCCGGGGCGAGCAAATATGAAGGACTTTAGAATCTCGCGGGCAACATCGGCGCGCACTTCATGGGCTGGCGTTAGAAATACACCCTTTAAGAACGGGTCTAGCACCTGATTTCTAATCGTGGAAAACCCAGAAGACTTTTGACCAAAAGTTAAATCAGAACCGCCACGGCCTCGCAGGAAGTGAAGTAAGGACAATTTCTCACCAAAGGACCCAACTTTTATAGTTTGTCCTAAGTGTGAGAGTCCAACCTTTAACTCCCCTGACCCTGATTGAATTCGAAGATTAGTAAACATTTCTTTGAATTCAATACCTTTTAGGGCATCTAGCTTTCTAATTTCAGAGTAGTTGGGATTTATTACTTGAAAACCTCGATCACAGCGGTAGCCATCAACCAGATCAGTTGCAACCCGACCACCTACTCGATCACTTGCTTCAAGCACTCGAACATCAAAACCATTGCGCTCTAAATAGATCGCAGCAGTGAGGCCAGCTAAGCCGGCCCCAACTACTACGGCGCTTTTCAATGTATTACTTTGATCCTTGATCAGTCTTAGATAGCTTTGATGGCCACCAAGTCTTGGCACCTATTGAGTGAACTAGCGCTGGAACCAAGATTGAGCGAACGATCAAGGTATCTAGCAGTACTCCAAAGCTGACGGCGAAGCCAAGTTCGGCTAGGAATACTAAAGGAAGGATTCCAAGTACGGTGAAGGTTGCGGCAAGAACGATTCCGGCAGAAGTGATAACTCCACCTGTAACTGTCACACCCTTAATCATTCCTTCGCGAGTTCCAAGTTTTAGAGTCTCTTCACGAACTCGAGTCATCAAGAAGATGTTGTAGTCGATGCCAAGTGCGACGAGAAATACGAAGGCAAAGAGTGGGAATGAAGAATCCTCACCAGCAAAGTGGAAAATGTGATGGAAGACCAAAGCACATGCTCCAAGAGTGGCTAAGAAAGAGAGAATTACCGTTGCAAGCAAGAGAACTGCTGCCAGAATTGAACGAAGCAGAAGTCCCAAGATGATTGCAATTAGCAGCAAGATTACTGGGATGATCAAATTGCGATCATGACGAGTGGCTTGATGAATATCGTAATAAACTGCAGAAGTTCCACCGACTACCGATGTTGGATCAGTTTTATGGGCAGCGGTACGAATTGCTGGCACATTATCAATGGCTTTAGCTGAATCTGGTGAATCAGTCAGGGTGACGTTAACGATTACATCTCCGTCAATTGCCGCACCGGCTATGGAAGCATCTGACACGCCGTGAGTAGCCTTCATTGCGCTAACCATCGCCGCAGCAGAACTTTCCTTAGTAACGATCTGAGTTGGTTGACCCTGTCCACCTGGGAAGTGCTTTAGCAATTGCTCCTGGCCAATTACTGCATCAGTGCGCTGTGTAAATGATTGAACAGTTGAAAGCCCATTGGCACCAAGAGTGGTGGCAAATGCCGCAAGAATTAACAGAGCGGCGCCAGAGATCAACCAGTACTTGCGTGGATGAGCAGCTGTTGCCTTGGCAACCTTTGACCAGATACCAGTCAACTTCTCATCATGGCCATCAAACTTTGGCTTCTTAGGCCAGAATATCCAACGCCCAAAGAGAACTAGCAGGGCTGGCAAGAAGGTAAGGATGGTAACCATCGCGCAAACAATTCCAATTGCGCCAACTGGTCCAAGACCCTTGTTATTTGTTAGCTCACTTAGCAATAGAACTAATAGACCTAAAGTAACTGTGCTGCCTGAGGCAATAATTGGCTCAACAACTCCGCGCCAAGCAATCTTCATGGAGTCAAAGCGTGATTCATGGAGGTGAAGTTCTTCTCGATATCTTGCAATCAAGAGCAGCGCATAATCCGTTGCTGCGCCGAGTACTAATACTGAGAGAATTCCTTGTGACTGACCATCTAGGGTAATTATGTTGTGCTTAGCCAAGGTATAGATAACTGCGCCAGAAAGAGTAAGGGCGGTCATCGCACTTAATAGAGGCAAGATCCAAAGAACTGGTGAGCGATATACAACGATCAAGATCAGAGCGATAACTCCGCCAGTAGTTAGTAGCAAGCTTGAATCTAAGCCACCAAAGGCGCCGAATAGGTCGGCAAATAGTCCGCCAAGGCCTGTTGTGTGAGTTATGAACTGATTAGAACTTGCATACTGATTTGCGTAATAACGAATCGAAGCAACTACCGAGAGCAGGGCTGGCTTGTCATTTGGCGCTAAATCTGTGGCTTTAGTCGAATCTAATGGAAGATTTCCCAAAATTGCTTTGCCATCTTGTGAAGGAAATGCACCAACTTGGCCAGTCTTTGAAATGTAATCCCCGAGTGAAACGGTGACTGATTTTCCAGCCTTGTCCTTGATTAATTCACCAGTCTTTTCAACTAGTGGTTTTGCGCCAAGTGAATTCATAAATACATTTGCGCTAGCAATTTTTTCAGGTGTAACTGAGCCCAAGAACAGAACCAATGTAGGGAACTGATCTTTAGCGCCGGTACTAAATTTCTCAATCTTTACCGCAGCTTTGTTTGACTCCACGCCATCTGGCAAGAACTTGGAGTTGTCGTTCTTTTGAACAGTTGAAAGCTTTCCAAATAATGGTCCTGAAATTCCACTGATCATTAGCCAGACGATTGTCGCCAAGATTGCAAGGGCCAGTGGTTTACGGTGCTTTAAGCGCATTTATTACTCTCCTATTTGAATTTCCGGACTCAGGTCCAGTCAAGGCTCGAAGTTTACCCAACGGCAGGCTTTATTTAGCAAAAAGCCCTCGCGCCAATTAGGCTCATCCTATGAACTTGGCCATAGGAACCGCCTTAAATGTGCGCCACCTAGGGTTAGTTGAATATCAAAAGGCTTGGGATCTCCAGCGCCAGATTCAGTCCGAAGTTATTGATGGACTCTCACCTAACACTCTG
>Ga0114964_10000029_pt1 | contig 94979 bp, 91 predicted proteins | sample C_131016_MF_Meta_FD_92638 | JGI IMG/M metagenome (GOLD analysis project Ga0114964, IMG submission 92638) | Freshwater microbial communities from Lake Croche, Canada to study carbon cycling - C_131016_MF_MetaG | ecosystem: Environmental > Aquatic > Freshwater > Lake | place: Lake Croche, Canada... | reverse complement strand
GTGACAAAGTGACGACACAGCTTGCTGGCCATGAAGTCAGCGCATGCAGGATGTCTGGCCAGGTCGGTGAGCAGCAGATCCAGCGCTTGAGGACCTTCGGGATAGGGGGTGCCCAAAATGGTTTTGGGGCCCGGTTGGTGCAGGTTCTCCATGAAACGCGTCACACCCGAGGTGTTGGGGCCCACGGTCCAGCCGGTTAACAGTTGGGCGGTTTGGGTCACGTCTTCCTGGGTGTAGCCCGCATGCACGCCCAAGGTGTGCAGTTCGAGCAATTCACGGGCCAAGTTTTCGTTCAGGCCCTTGTCGCGTCGACGCCCAGCAAGGGATTGCGGACCGATCGATTGCGCATTGTCCAAATAGAGCAGCATGGCGGGATGCACGATGGCCGCGCGCAACAGCGCTTTGTAAGAGCCCCATGCATGCGGGCGAATGGCTTCGTATTCGTGCGGCCATACCATGGCCAAGGTGCTTCCTTTGGTCGCGGCCACACAAAAATGATTGGCCCAAAACTGCACCCAGCGTTCTGCCACAGGCGTGGTGGTTTGCGTCATGTGTTGCCAGCGTTTGTCCAGACCCTGGAGATTGGTTTGGCGAAGCACCTTCCGCGCCGGGGTCATGGGCCCCAAGGCGTCTTGGGGCGGGTTGGTGTTGGGTTCTGCGCTCGGGGTCGGTGTCGGGTTGAGGGCCGCTTTTAAGACATCACGCGTGATTTGCCAAGCTTTCGCGCTGTCGATCAGGCCTTCAGTGTCAAACGCGGCGGGCCGCTCAAACTGCGCCAAGACCCAAGACCTTGGATCGTGTGCAAGGGTTTGCAGCTGGGGCTCCGAGTAGCCAAAACGATGGGATGCCAGATAGGTCGCATGCATGCGGGCTGTTCCTGTTCAAGCTGGTTAGAATCTTTCGCTAATTTACACCCTTTGTTTTGAGATTTTATGAAAACCCTGCTCACCCTGGTTGTCTTGTTGAATTTGCAAGGCTGCACGATTTTGGCCATTGCGGATGCCGCAGGGTCAGCCGTGGTGTACGGTGCCAAAACAGCGGTGAATGTGCTGGACGCGATCACGCCCGACATCATCAACAAGAAAAAGAAGGATTAAAAAAGGGGCTCAAGGCCCCTTTTTTTAAATGCCCAACCAACCGTTGGTGCGTGCAAAGTGCAGTGCTTGCGTTCGGCTGTTGACGCCCAAACGCCGGAAAAGGCGCCAAAAGTGAACCTTGACGGTGTGCTCGCTGATGCTCAGCTTTTCAGCAATGTCGCGGTTACTCAAACCTTGGTCGAGCATCAAAATCAATTGCTTTTGACGCTTGGAGAGTTTGGTGGGCACCGGGGCGGCGGCGTCTGCAGCATCAATCGCTTCATCAGCGGGCAGCAAACTGCGCAAACCTTCAATGATGATGTTGGGGTTGCTGGCTTTTTCCAAGAACAAATCAGCACCGGCTTCGAGGCAGGCGGTCTCGTAGTCGCTGGCTTCGGAGCCTGTGACGATGACCAAGGGAACGTCGGGGTATTTGGCCTTGATGGAATGCAGGCCAGACAAACCCAAGGTGTCGGGCAATTTCAAATCCAGGCAAAACAATTCGGGTAGGCCCTGTCTTTCGACGGTGGAGTCCAGAACGTTCAACTTGGGCACCGAAACAACTTTCAGGCCAGGGCGGACCCGATGGACCAGCATGGTGATTGCATCGCGCATCAGGGGGTGGTCATCAATGACGTAGACGGTCATGGTTTTAAGTTTGAATTAGTCTAAAAGTTCAAGGATACCAGTAGTACTTCACGGCCTGCAATCATTATTTAAGTGAAGCTGTCAAAAAAATCAATTTTGGCTATTTTTTGCTGGATTCTCGCAACAAAATCAAAGTTTCAGCGATCTGAGCTTGCGCGGTCAAAGGCATTGTTTCAAGTTGAGTGGCCATCTCCTGCACCGCCGAGATCCCACTTTGTATCAGTTGCTCAATGGCCAAGCCAGCGTCACGCGGGGACGCGAAGCCGCGGCTTTGCAGCAGGAGCTCGCCCAGTGGGTTCACCAGTTTGAAGTAAAACTGGCCGTCTTTTTCACGGTATTGCTTGAAACTGGCGGTGGCCGTTTTGGAGGCCTTGGCCTGTTTGGCGGACAGTGGCGCAGACAAGGGCCTGAGGCCCACAGCGTGGCGCAATTCGCCCATGAAGGCGGCCGATTGGCTGCGGGCTTTGTCCGCACCGGCAAGCAAAATGGTTTCGACTTGGCTGGGGTTGTGGATCAGGTCTTCGTAGCTTGCCCGCATGGGTGCTATTTCCCTGTCCACCCGCTCAAACAAGATCTGCTTGGCTTCGCCCCAGGCAATGCCTTCTGAGAAAGCGGTGGCCAGTTGGCTCGTTTCTTCGGCGCTGGCAAAGGCTTGGTAAATTTGAAACAGCGCCGAGCCTTCGGTGGCCTTGGGCTCGCCGGGCGCACGAGAGTCTGTGACGATGGCGTTGATCTGTTTGCGAATCTGCGCGCTGGAGGCAAACAGGGGGATTGTGTTGTCGTAGCTTTTGCTCATTTTGCGGCCGTCAAGGCCAGGCAAAAGCGCAACGGATTCTTCCACCACGGCTTCGGGCAGCACAAAGTGCTCGCCATACAAGTGGTTGAAACTGGCCGCCATGTCGCGGGCCATTTCAATGTGCTGGATTTGGTCGCGACCCACCGGCACTTTGTGCGCCTTGAACATCAAAATGTCGGCCCCCATCAGCACGGGATACATGAACAAACCCGCGGTGACATCTGCATCCGTGTCATGGCCAGCGGCGTGGTTTTTGTCTGTTGCTGCTTTGTAGGCGTGTGCGCGGTTCAGCAGGCCTTTGCCGGTGACGCAGGTCAGGAGCCAAGTGAGTTCAGGAATTTCAGGAATGTCCGATTGCCGGTAAAAAGTGACTTGCTCGGGGTCCAAACCCGAGGCGATCCAGCTGGCGGCAATCTCCAACGTCGACCTTTGGATGCGGGATGGCTCATCGCATTTGATCAGGGCATGGTAGTCAGCCAAGAAGTAAAAACCTTCTGTCTCGGGGTTCCTGCTGGCTTGCACCGTGGGACGTATGGCCCCCACATAATTGCCCAGATGGGGTGTGCCGGTCGTGGTGATGCCGGTCAAGACGCGGGTGCGTTCAATGTTCATGGTGTTCAAAAACGGCGAGAAAAAAATTCAATGAAGCCACACAGCCAAGGGTGACAAGACCCCTTCGATCAGGCTGAAAGTCAAGTGCATCAGGGGTTGCATCCACAAGGTGTTCACCACGCCGGTGATGACCAAGCCCATGACGATGAAAAACCCCCAGGGCTCAATGCGAGAAACCCAAACCGCTTGCCGCCATGGCAACAGCCCCACCAAGATGCGGCCGCCGTCCAGGGGTGGCAAAGGAAATAAATTGAAGACAAACATCACGACATTGGTGAGCATGCCCGCTTTGCACATTTCAAGAAAGAAGCGCTCGGTCAGGCCGTTGCCCACCAACAAATACAGCACCACACCCCAAAGCGCGGCTTGAACCAGGTTGGAAGCTGGCCCCGCCAAGGCAACCCAGATCATCTGGCGTTTGGGATTGCGAAGTTGATCAAAGCGAACCGGGACCGGTTTGGCGTAACCAAATAAGAAGGCCCCGCCAGTGCTGAAATAGAGCAGCAAGGGCATCAAGATGGTACCCATCGGGTCGATGTGGGCAAAAGGGTTGAGGGTCACACGCCCCATCATGGCCGCTGTGTTGTCCCCGAAATGCAGTGCGGCGTAGCCGTGCGCCGCTTCGTGCAATGTGATGGCAAAGATCACCGGCAGCGCATAAATAAGAACAGTTTGAATCAGGTTTGAAATATCCACATGCCCATTGTCTCAGATGCCAAGGGTCAAAGTCCGAGTCGGGCCTTGTCGCCTCGTCCAAGGCGCAGGATGACTGGCGTGTCGCCGCACAAATCCACCACGGTTGTGGGTGCAAGCGCGCAGGCACCCGCATCGATCACGCCAGCAATCTGATGCTCGAGTTGCTCGCGTATGGCCTCTGGGTCGTTCAAGGGGGCTTGCTCGCCGGGCAAGATCAAGGTGGTCGCAAGCAAGGGTGCTGTGTGAAAGGTCAGCAGCAGTTGCAAAACGGCATGCGCCGGCACCCGCAGGCCAATGGTTTTGCGCTGCGGATGACTGACGCGGCGTGGCACTTCTTTGGTGGCTTCCAAAATAAAAGTGAAGGCACCCGGTGTGGCCTGCTTGATCAAGCGAAATTGTCGATTGTCGACCTTGGCATAGTTGGCCAACTCGCGCAAGTCGCGGCACAACAGAGACAAATGGTGTTTGTCATCCACCCCGCGCACACGGCGCAGCTGATCCGCAGCCGCTTTGTCGTCCAAATGGCAAACCAGGGCATAACTGGAGTCGGTCGGGACCGCCAAAATGCCGCCCTGATCGAGCAGCGCAACAGCTTGTTTGAGCAGGCGCGGTTGGGGGTTGTCAGGATGGACTGCAAAAAACTGTGCCATGGCAAACCGTGCTTGGCACTCAGGATCGGGCAGGTTGCACCGGCACCCGTGCTTCACGCACTGTGAGCCAGGCACCCAAAGCGCCGCACAGGGCGACCAAGCCCATTCCGACCAAGGTCCACTGATCGGGGACGTGTTGGAAGACAAGCCATCCGCCCAGCATGGCAAAGCCAATTTGGGCATAAAGAAAGGGGGTCAATGTGGCGGCGGGTGCGCGCATGTAAGCCATGATCAAAAAGAAATGACCTGCTGTGGCCAAGAAACCCATGGCGATCAATTGAGCCCACACCGTCCAGTCTTGAGGCATTTCCCAGACAAATGGCAGCGCCAATGTGGCCAAGCCGGTGCCTATCCAGCCGGTATACAAATGCATGGTGAACGGGTCTTCGGTGCGTGCCATTTTGCTGGTCAGAACTTGAAAGCCCGAGTTGGTGACGACCAAAATCAGAGGCAACAGCACGGTCCAGTCAAAGTGTTGGCTGCCGGGGCGAATGATGACCAAGGTGCCCAAGAAGCCCCCAATCACCAAGGCCCAACGCAGTGGCGAGACCTTTTCACCCAAGGATTTGGAGGCCCATAAAGTGATCACCAAAGGGGCCATCAACACGATAGAAGTGAACTCGCCGACAGGCATGTATTTGAGGCTGAAAAAGGCCATCAGACTGCTGGAAAAAAGCAAAAAACCACGCAGCAGCTGGAACCGGGGGTGCCGGGTTCGCAGCACGCTCATGCCACGCATCGGCAGCACAATCAAGCTGGTCGCAACCGCTTGAAAGGCATAGCGAAACCACAAGGCCATCAGCAAAGACAAACTGCCGCCGATGTGTTTGGTGGTGGTGTCCAGCATGGAGAAGAAAGCCACGGCCAGCAAAGCAAAGCCGATGCCCCCAAGTGCCTTATGGGTCGCCAGCGTCACTGAATACGATCAGCCAACAATGTCCAAACGGGCGTGAGTTGTCCGGGCAAAAAGGGCAGTGTGCCCAAGTCTGTGTGACTTTCATCAGGACTGTGAAAGTCGCTGCCGCGGGAGGCTGCCAAACCAAACTCCAATGCGGTGGACGCATAGCGCTGGGCTTCGGCAGCAGAATGGCTGCCGGTCACAACCTCAACGGCTTGACCGCCATGGTTTTTGAATTCAGTGAACAAGGCGTATTCTTCGTTGGGGGTGAAGCCATAACGCGCAGGGTGGGCAATCACCGCGATGCCTTGTGCTTGGATGATCCACTGCACAGCGTCTTTCAGACTTGCCCACCGATGGGGTACAAAGCCGGGTTTGTTCTCAGTCAAAAAGCGGCGAAACACCTCCGATGTGTCTTTGCACACGCCAGTCTCGACCATGAAACGGGCAAAGTGAGTTCGCGAGATCAACTCCGGATTGCCAGCGAACTTGAGGGCGCCTTCATAAGCACCCTGGATCCCTGCTTTGGCCAAGCCTTCTGACATTTCACGGGCGCGCTCTTCACGACCGCCACGGGTTTGGCGCAGCCCTTGCATCAAGTTGGTGTTGTGGTGGTCAAACCCCAAACCCACAATATGCACGGTGTGACCCGCAAAAGTCACCGAAATTTCAGTCCCCGTCAAATAGGGCAGGTTCAGGGCTTTTGCAGCTGCCAAAGCACGGTCCTGACCGCCGATTTCATCATGGTCAGTGAGCGACCACAGTTCCACGCCATTGGCTTTGGCGCGGGGCGCCAGGGCTTCAGGCGTCAGCGTGCCGTCTGAAACGACAGAGTGGCAATGCAAGTCTGCATTGAGTTGGGGATTGAGCAAGGTGTCCACGATTTCATTTTAAACTCGGATGTCCGCAGGCCCCTCAAGCAACGGATAATGACCCCTTTAGCGGAGTGCCCCATGGCCTTGATGATCACTGACGAATGCATCAACTGCGATGTGTGCGAGCCTGAGTGCCCCAATCAGGCGATTTATTTGGGCCCGGAAATTTACGAAATTGATCCGTCCAAGTGCACCGAATGCGTAGGGCATTTTGACGAACCGCAATGCGTACAGGTGTGCCCGGTGGCTTGCATTCCGGTGAACCCTCGCCAGCTGGAGACGCAAGAAACTCTATGGGCCAAATTCCGCCGCTTGCAACATCACCCTGCTTCAGAGGGCGGCACTTGAAGCGTTGCCGGCCTCGGTGGTTTGGGTCTGGGTGGCTTGCTGGTGTGGATCAGCACCATGGCTTTTTCCATATCGCCTGACAACACAGGGGCCAGCGCCTTGACCGATCGGGAGATGCTGTCGTCAATGCCCTGGCGCTGATCAGGGGAGGGCTTCTTCAAGACCCAGTTGGCGACCTCGGATTTTTCGCCAGGGTGACCAATGCCAATGCGCAAGCGCCAATAATCAGCCGACCCCAATTGCGCATGGATGTCCCTCAAGCCATTATGGCCCGCATGGCTGCCGCCTTTTTTCAGTTTGGCTTGGCCAGCCTCAAGGTCCAATTCATCATGCGCGACCAGTATGTCCTCGGGTTGGATTTTGAAGAATTTGGCCAAGGCCCCCACCGATTTGCCAGACAGGTTCATGAAGGTTTGCGGCGCCAGCAACCAAACGGCTTGACCTTGCACTTGGGTGCGCGCGGCCAAACCCCAATAACTTTTTTCAGGCACTAAATTGACTTTGAGTTCCCGCGCGACAGCATCCAGCCACCAAAAACCGGCGTTGTGACGGGTGGCTTCGTATTCAGCGCCGGGATTGCCCAAGCCAACAATCAGTTTGATCATGGAGAGTCATTATCTGTGCTCAGCAAGCAAAACGGCCCGCACAAGCGAGCCGTTTTGGGGGAGCGGCAGAATTATTTCTTTTTGCCTTTGGCGGGCGCAGCATCTGCAGGCGCAGCGGCAGGGGCTTCAACTTCGACGGGTGGCGTTACAACGGCCACCAACACGGGGTTGGCCTTGCCATGGGTGACGACTTTGACGCCTTGAGGCAATGCGATGTCGTTCACGTGCAAGGACACGCCTTTTTGCAAACCAGACAAATCCACCTGGATGAATTCTGGCAAATCGGCAGGCAGGCAAGCCACTTCGATTTCGTTGGCCACGTGGGTGATCAAGCACTTGTCGATCTTGAATGCAGGCGACTCTTCTTCACCGCTGTAGTGCAGTTGCACTTTCATGTGCAACACGGTGTCGGCTTCCACGCGTTGGAAGTCAATGTGCAGCACCAATTGTTTGAAGGGGTGCATTTGGTAGTCACGCAGCAAGACATTGCTGGACTTGCCGGCCACTTCCATTTCCATGATGGAGCCATGGAAGGATTCTTTTTTCAGGGCGTGCCACAGGGCGTTGTGATCGAGTTCGATCAACTGGGGCGGATTGGCGCCGCCATAAACAATGCCGGGTGTACGACCAGAATTGCGCAGACGGCGGCTCGCACCCGTGCCTTGCAATGAGCGCTCAAAAGCGACGAATTTCATAACTAACTCCTGACGGAGAGCCCACCGCGACCAGTGTGGCTCTGATTAAAAAAGGTCTGTGAGTCCATGGGACTCGCAGACCTGGGACATGCTCTTGGGGTTCAGTCCGAGAACAAACTCATCACCGACTCACCGGTGGCGATGCGCGCAATCGTTTCAGCGATCAGCGGGGCCACAGAGAGTTGGCGGATCTTGGCGCAAGCGGCAGCCGCCTGAGACAAGGGAATGGTGTTGGTGACGACCACCTCATCCAGGGCTTCGCCTCTGGCGATGCGGTCGATGGCTGGCCCCGAAAAAATCGGGTGGGTGCAATACGCATAGACTTTTTTGGCGCCGCGGTCTTTCAGAACTTCGGCGGCTTTGACCAAGGTGCCAGCGGTGTCAATCATGTCGTCCATGATGACGCAGTTACGGCCTTCGATTTCGCCAATAACATGCATGACCTCGCTCACGTTGGCTTTGGGTCGGCGTTTGTCAATGATGGCCAGATCGCAGTTGAGTTGCTTGGCCAAAGCGCGTGCGCGGACCACGCCGCCCACGTCTGGGGAAACCACGATCAGGTCGTCATAGCTCTTTTGGCGCAGGTCGCCCAGCAAGACGGGCGAAGCGTAAATATTGTCGACCGGAATGTCGAAAAAACCTTGGATCTGGTCGGCATGCAAGTCCATGGTCAACAAGCGATCAACCCCCACCGCTTGAATCATGTTGGCCACGACTTTGGCCGATATGGGCACACGGGTCGAGCGCGGACGGCGATCCTGCCGCGCATAGCCAAAGTAGGGAATCACAGCGGTGATACGCTCAGCCGATGCGCGCTTGAGGGCGTCGACCATGATCAGCAATTCCATCAAATTTTCGTTGGTGGGCGCACAGGTGGACTGGATCACATACACGTCGCGCGCACGCACGTTTTGCTTGAGCTCGACGGTGACCTCGCCGTCAGAAAAACGGCCCACGTCGGCCGAACCCAAGGCAATGCCCAAGTTGCTGGCGATGTCGGCAGCCAGCACAGGGTTGGCATTGCCAGTGAAAACCATGAAATCGGGAATGGGGGGATACGAAGGCTGCATGAGCATTTCAGCGATCAAAAAAATAGGCCTGTACGATTGAACGTATTTGGCAGGGGAAGAAGGACTCGAACCTTCGAATGCCGGAATCAAAATCCGGTGCCTTAACCAACTTGGCGACTCCCCTACACGGGTGGACAGCCGTATGGCTGCCTACCGATCAATTGTCGCTGGTAGCCCAACCCTTTAAGGGATGAACTTCCAAATTGCTGCAAACTCGAACTTGGCAATGATCAGGATCTTTTTGCCAAGTCTTGCCGTGCGGCAAAAGCGCGAACACTGCACTTCCGGATCCGGTCATTTTGCCTTGCAGTCCTTGAGCAGCGAGCCACTGAATGGCTTGACGGACAGGCGGGCAAAGCAGCTCGGCAACAGGTTGTAAATCGTTATGACCGAAGTCATAGGGTGCTCTTGCTAAGCCGTCGAGTGTAGCAGGTTTTGTATGTCGCTCCAGTCTGGGATCCGCAAAAATTTCAGCGGTTTCCAAGCCCATGTCGGGCTTGAGCACCACAAACTGCGCAGGTGGCAAATCAATGGGGCTTATTTTTTCACCAATGCCCTCAACCCAGGCGTTGTGCCCGTGCAGAAAAAAGGGAACATCTGCCCCTAGCTTCACGCCGAGGGCGGCAAGTTGTTGGACGCTTAAACCCAAGCCCCACAGCCGATTCAACGCCAACAGGCAGGTGGCCGCGTCAGAGGATCCGCCGCCCATGCCCGCTTGTGCGGGGATCTCTTTTTGCACACTGATATGGGCTCCCCAAGTGCAGCCGGTTTCAGCCTGCAAAAGGTGGGCTGCTTTGGTGATCAGGTCGTCTTTGGGTAAAGCGAGCGTCAAGTCTTGCCTGCTGATCTGGCCGCCAGATCGGCGCTCAAAGTGCAAAGTGTCTTGCCAATCGATGAGCATGAATACCGACTGCAGCAGGTGATAGCCGTCGGGGCGACGGCCGTTGACATGCAGGAATAAATTCAATTTGGCCGGTGCTGGGGCGTCAAAGATGGCCTTCATTTCAAGGCTCCAGGATCAATCGCAAGGACACGGCGGGCTGGGTTGTGGGGGTGTTCTTTACGCTCAGTCGGCCCTCCTGAATGCGACTGAGGTCGGCCACCCAACCGGGCGACTCGGTGGGGCGTGCTTGCAGCCAATCAATCAGCGCCATCAAGGGCAAAGTTGTGCCTGTCAACTGGATCAGCAAGGCATCCAAGTCCTTGTTTTGCCAGGTTTGCCCTGCTTGTTCCAAGCGGGCTTGACCGGGTTGCCACTGCAGGACAGCCAACTGGTTGCCCAGTGGACTGAACAGTTTGAGCTCACCACTGAGGGCTTGACTTTGCAGTTCAAAGCCGCCGCTGATAGATTGTGGCGGTTCGCTGGCGATCTGTAATGCCAAGCGACCTGCCTTGAAAAACATATCCGGGGTTTTGATTGGCGCCGGCTTGGAGGCGCATGCAGTCAAAGCCAGGTAGGCGCTGGCCGCACAGGCTTGGGCTATCCAACGCCGCTGCGCATTCATGGTTTGAAATTGAATCGTTTGAGCGTTTCGCGCAAAGTTTCGTTGTCTGATTTGAGCAACAATCCTTCGCGCCAGATGGTGCTGGCTTGGCTTGTTTGGCCTGTCACCCATAAAACCTCACCCCAGTGTGCGGCAATCTCGGCGTCGGGTTTGGCCTTGTAAGCGGACTCGAGCAGTTGCAGCGCCAATGTGTTTTGACCTTGCCTGAAAGCCACCCAAGCCAAGCTGTCCCTGATGAAAGGATCATTGGGTGCAAGGGCTACCGCTTGCTCAATCAGTTCTTTGGCCTCTGAGAGCCGAATGTTGCGATCGGCCAGAGAAAATCCCAGCGCGTTGAAGGCATGCGCGTCTTTGGGTTTTGCCGACATCATGTCACGCAGCAGCAGTTCCATGACATCGAATTTGCCCAGTCGCTCGGCCGCCATGGCCAGTTCGGATTGGAATTCGTAATCGGAGCCGTCCTTCAAGGCTTGGGTGAGCAAGTCATAGGCGGCTTGGTACTCTCGATGTTCACGAAGGAACATCGATAAGGCCAAGGTTTTTTGACGCGCCTGTTCGGGGTTGCTGGTTTGAATACCCTCCAGCAATTGGCGAGCTTGAGCCAGTTTGCCTTGCTCGGCCAGCAAGTTGGCACGGCGCAGACCGACTTTCACCGGTTCAGATTGCGCAGGGATCTTGCCAAGGTAATCTTCAGCTTGCGCTATTTGTCCTTGTTTTTGGGCAATTTGCGCCAGAGAAAAATACGCATCTGACAAACCACTTTGAAGCTCTGGATCTTGACTGGAAACGGCCAAACTCACAAAACGAAGCAGTGCTTTTTCAGCAAGTGCGGGTTGATCCAGGTCGGTCAATAAAAGGCCGCTGAAAAGCCACCCCGGTACAAACTCAGGGTGGTCTTGGTTCAACCTGATCAGTTGATCCCGTGCGGCCGCACTTTGTTGTTGAGAAACCAGTGAGCGTGCATAACCGAGACGCAATTCAGGGTTGGCCGGGCCGGCCATGTAACTGAGTATCAGAGGTCTGACCAAGTCTGGCTCTTTCTCCAAAAGCGACATGGCCAACATCACTGGACCTGGCGCTTGGCTGTCGGCCGCATGGGCTTGCTGCGCCGCTTGAGCGGCCGCTCGGAGTTGACCCGCATCGCGCCGCATGCGGCCAATGGTGGTCCAGGCACTGGCCTGGTTGCCCGGTTGTGTCAGTACCTGAGCGAGCGCTGCCTCGACGGTATTGGCGGCCAGCAATTTGTCATTCACACGCCCAAAAATACGCGGAACAGAGGCCAGGGCTGCGGCAAGCTCCTCTGAGGGCAAGCCGTTGAGTGTGGTTTTGAGCGCTGAGCCCGCCTCCTCGACTTTGTTCAGGGCCAATAAAATCTGCAAAATATAGCGGCTCGCATCTTGAGAGGTCGGAATCACCTGTTTCCAAGTACGTGCCGCTTGCAGCGCAGCCTCTCCAGAGCGTGATTGCAGCGCCAAATCAATGGCGCGCTGAAAGAGTGCGGCATCTTGGGATTTGCGCGCCGCGTCCAGAATCAAAGAAAACCCGGTACTGCTCTCGCCGTTCTGGGCGTTGAGTTCGCCCAATAGAAGCTGGTAGAACATCAGCGCATCCAAAGCCGAGGCTTGTGGTGCGGGTTGGAGTGCAGAAGAGGGCGTGTCTTGAGACGACGCTGGCATGCCCTGAGGCGCAGGCAAGGGTTGAGCCCATACACCGAGAGCGCAAGTGGACAAGATGACGCAAAGGATCCGCAAATTCATCGGCAGATCATAATCGAGCAGCTTATCCCATGCGGCTTCATACCCCCATACCCATGCCTGAATTGCCTGAAGTTGAAGTCACGCGCCTGAGTTTCGCCTCCCGGATTACCGGCGCACGTATCCTGTCCATGCACATGGGCAAACCTTTGCGTTGGCCCTTGGGCGTGGCCCCTGAGACTTTGGTTTCTTGTCAGGTGACCGCTGTGCGAAGGCGTGGCAAATACCTCTTGCTTGACTTGGACACGGGTTTGCTTTTGATTCACTTGGGGATGTCAGGGAGCTTGAATTTCTCTGAATTTCAAGGCCCTCAGGGACCCCATGACCACATGGATTTGGTGACCACGCAAGGGGTTTTGCGTTTGCACGACCCGCGTCGTTTTGGCGCAGTGGTTTGGTCCCCCTCAGAGCAGGCACCGCAGGCGGTTAAATTGTTGGGCCATTTGGGTGTCGAGCCTTTGGGTGATGCATTTGAGCTGGCGCCATTTCAAGCGGGTTTGAAACGCAGAAATTCGCCGATCAAGCAAGTTTTGTTGGCTGGGGATGTGGTGGTGGGCGTGGGGAATATCTACGCTTCAGAAGCTTTGTTTTTGTCCGGCATTCGCCCCACCACCCAAGCCGCCAAATTGACCCAAGCGCGTAAGGCTCGATTGCATCAAGCCATCCGTGAAGTGCTGGCGCGGGCCGTGGCCAAGGGCGGCAGCAGTTTGCGCGACTTTGTGAGTGCAGAGGGCAAGAATGGTTATTTTCAGCTCGAGGCCAATGTGTATGGCCGCGCCGGGCTTCCTTGCCGAGTGTGCGCCTCGCCCGTCAAGCAAATTGTGCAAGGCCAACGCTCCACTTTTTTCTGCCCCACATGTCAAAAATACTGAGCGCATTGCCTTTCCAAAGGGGGGCTGAGTTTGCCAGGGCCATGGTGCTTTGGCAAAAACAACACGGTCGCCATCAATTGCCTTGGCAAAATACCCGCGACCCTTACCGCGTCTGGCTGTCAGAGATCATGTTGCAGCAAACACAAGTGAGCACGGTGCTGGACTACTTTCCCCGCTTCTTGCGTCAGTTTCCGGATGTCAAAGCTTTGGCCGATGCCTCGCAAGACGAGGTTTTGGGTCTGTGGAGCGGCTTGGGCTACTACAGTCGGGCGCGCAATTTGCACCAATGCGCGCAGGATGTGGTGAGCCGATTTGGCGGCGCCTTTCCTGAAGAACCTGTTGATTTACAAAGTTTGCCCGGCATCGGTCGCTCGACTGCGGCGGCCATTGCCGCATTTTGTTTTGGCAAGCGTGCGGCCATTTTGGATGGCAATGTGAAACGCGTGTTGACGCGTGTATTGGCGTATGACGCTGACTTGTCGATAGCCGCCAGTGAACGGGCTTTGTGGGACTTGGCCGACCAATTGCTGCCCACGGATGACTTGGTGACGACCATGCCCAGCTACACCCAGGCCTTGATGGATTTGGGCTCTTCAGTCTGCTTGCCTCGCAAAGCCGATTGTCTGATCTGCCCCGTTCACAAACTGTGTGCGGGCGCCCAGCAGGGCGATCCTTTGCGATTTCCTGTGAAAACACGCAAGCTCAAACGCAGCAGCGAGTCCCTTTGGATGCTGTGGTTGACCAACCACCAAGGTCAAGTTTGGCTCGAAAAGCGTCCGTCAAAAGGCGTTTGGGCGAGTCTGTATTGCTTGCCCATTTTTGGCACTGCCGAGGTATTGGCGCTGGCTGTTCCCAAGGGGCTGGTGTGCCAGCATGATGCCTCTTTTGTCCATGTGCTCACACACAAGGATTTGCATTTGCACCCGGTGCGCGTGACATGTCCAAGCGATCATTTACCCGAAGCGGGTGCCAAAGGGGCATGGATGAACAAGGCGCAATGGGAAAAACTGGGCTTGCCTGCGCCCGTTCGCAAATTGCTAGCAGCGGAGTGATCAGCGCAGTGCGTCCAATTCGCGGTGGCGTTTCAGGGTCAGCCATTGGCTGGTAAAAGCCTGACTGAGTTGTTCCACCAAATACACTGACCGATGCTGCCCGCCGGTGCAACCAATCGCCACGGTGATGTAGCTGCGATGGTCCCTTTCACAAGCGACAAGCCAGTGCGCGATGAAGTCGTGAATTTGTTGCTTCATTTGCGCGACTTCTGCAAATTTTCCAAGGTAATCTTGAATCGGCTGATCTTGCCCGGTCAAAGGTCGTAACGCACTTTCATAGTGCGGGTTAGGCAGCATGCGGACATCAAAAACAAAATCAGCATCCATCGGTATGCCGCGCTTGAAACCGAAGGATTCGAACACCAATGTCAGTTTTGCAGCAGGCGCGCTGACCATGGATTTCACATAGCTTTGCATTTGCGCCGAGCGCAATAAACTGGTGTCAATGACATGGGCTTGTTCACGCAATTCGGACAACAAGTCGCGTTCGTATTCAATCGTCTCAATCAGTGCGCGCTCACCTTCGAGCTTGGCTTTGCCTGACAAGGGGTGGCGCCTGCGGGTTTCGGAGTAACGGCGCACAAGTGTGTCGGTCGTGGCATCCAAAAAGATGGACTTGACGGTCATGCCCATCTCTCGCAAGCTGGCCAGCTGCTGGGGCATCAGCGGCAAAGACGCTGCGCTGCGGACATCAATGGCAATCGCTAAGCGTTCTTCTTTTTGTTCACGTTCTAGTTTGACAAAGGGAATTAACAGTTCAGGTGGCAGGTTGTCTACACAGTAAAAGTGCGCATCTTCAAGCGCGTGCAAGGCGACTGATTTCCCTGAGCCTGACATGCCGGTGATCAAAATGATTTCCATGTCACTTTCCTTTTCGAGGCGTCGGGACGATTCCCTGCGTGGGATTGTGGCCGAGCATTTCACGTGCATGGGCCACGGTGGTGGCAGACAATTTTTCGCCGCCCAGCATGCGGGCGATCTCATGAACACGTTGCTCGCTTGAAAGTGGTGCCACCTGACTGGCCACACCATCGGCCAACGTGGCCTTGGCCACCAGCAAATGATGGTCGGCGCAGGCGGCAACTTGGGGCAAGTGCGTGACGGCCAAGACTTGGCGGTGCTGCCCCAAGGTGTTCATCAAGCGGCCGACCGTTTCAGCCACAGCGCCGCCAACGCCCGAGTCGACTTCATCGAATATCAAGGTGCCCGCTTCGCCCAATTCGCTGGTGGTGACCGCAATGGCCAACGCAATGCGGGAGAGCTCACCACCCGAGGCGACTTTACCCACAGGCTTAGGCGTGCTGCCGGCATGGCCTGCGACCAGAAAAGCCACATCTTCTAGCCCGTGCATGGCAGGTTGTAAATGGGTTTCCAGGCCAACTTCAAAGCGTCCGCCCTGCATGCCTAACTGCTGCATGGCTTGTGTCACGGAGACGGCCAGTTGGGGAGCAGCCCGGGTGCGCAGCTGGGTTATTTTGCGTGCCTCCGCAAGGCAGTCCTTCAGTGCGGCTTTTTCCGCTGCGGCCAATTTCTCGAGATCGTTGGCGGCGTCCAGCGCGGTCAATTCGGTTCGCCAGCCCTGCAGCAGCGCGGCCAAGTCTTCAGGTTGGCGTTTGTAGCGACGTGACAAGGAAATCCACAGGCCCATGCGTTCGTCCAGCTGCGCCAGCCGCTGCGGGTCTAAATCGGTCTTGCGTAAATAGGCATGCAAGGAACGAGCGGCATCTTCGGCTTGGGCAAGGCTGGACGACAGGACATCGGTCAGCGCTTGAAATTCGGGCTCGACGTGCGTCTGTTCTTGGAGCGCATTCACTGCGCGAGAAATTGAACGCAACGCGCCGCCTGAGTCTTCCGATTCAAGGGCGTTCAATGCGAACTGCGCGCCATCCATCAGCGCTTGTGCATTGGACAGTCGGGTGTGCTCTGTGTTCAAGTGAGCCCACTCGTCAGTGCCAGGGGACAGTTTTTCAAGCTCGCCAATTTGCCAGCTCAAACGTTCACGCTCACGCACAAGGTTGTCTTGAGCGCCACGGGCAAGTTCGTGCGCTTGTTGCGAAGAGCGCCATTGGGTCCACAAATTTTTGACTGCGCTGCAGTCAATGTGTGCGTAGGCGTCGAGCAAATCTCTGACAGCGTCGGGTCGTGTCAGGCTTTGCCAGGCATGTTGCCCATGAATATCCAGCAGCAACTCACCCAATTCACGCAATTGCGTGGCAGTGGCCGGACTGCCATTGATCCAAGCACGGCTTTTGCCAAGCGAATCCACGGTGCGTTTGAGCAGCAATGTGTCGCCCACTTCAAAACCGGCGCGGTCCAGCCATGCTTGGGCGGATGCGGGCGGGGTGAACTGCGCGCAGACCTCACAACGACTGGCATTTTCCCGAACCACACCGGCATCGGCGCGGGCCCCAAGCGCAAGTTGCAAAGCATCGATAAGAATGGATTTTCCTGCGCCTGTTTCGCCTGTGAGCACGGTGAAACCGTCTGCCAAATCCAGGTCCAATTCGCGCACGATCACAAAGTCGCGCAAGCTGATGTTTGTGAGCGCCACGGTTCAGGAGCCTCCCTCATTCCAGTGCATCTTCTTTCTCAACGTATCAAAATAATTCCAGCCCGCAGGATGCAAAAACCGCACACGGTGTTCAGACCGGCGCACCATGACACGGTCGCCGATCAGCAAAGACGCCAGGGACTGCATATCAAAGTTCGCGCTGGCATTGCGCCCTGAAACGACCTCGATGCTGATTTCTGAACTGTCGGATAAAACAATCGGTCGGTTAGACAGTGTGTGCGGGGCTATAGGGGCCATCACCCAGCCGCCAATGGTGGGATGCATCAAGGGGCCGCCAGCAGACAAAGAGTAAGCCGTGGAACCTGTGGGCGTGGCGATGATCAGTCCGTCTGCGCGCTGATTGGAGACAAATCGCCCATCCACCTCGACGCGCAATTCCACCATGCCGGATGTACCGCCGCGGTAGACCACCACATCATTCAAAGCCAATGCATCAAAAACGCAATCGGTGCCCCGCATGACTTTGGCATGCAAAAAGCAACGCTCGTCCGATTCGAACTGGCCATTGAGCAGGGGTTGAAGGGTTTCTTGGTATTTGTCGAGGGGAATATCGGTGATGAACCCCAGTCGCCCTTGGTTGATGCCAATGAGCGGCAAGCCGTAACGGGCAATTTGCCTGCCAATGCCCAGCATGGTGCCATCACCGCCGATGACCACGCCAACGTCACATTGCGCGCCAATGTCCGGGATCGTCATGCTCGGATACTGTGACAAGCCAGCATACAAAGCCGTGTCCGGGTCGAGCACGACATCGCAACCTTGGCGGCTTAAAAATTGCGCGACATCGTCGAGCACCCGGCGCGAACTCTCCAGCGCGGCCCCCGAAATGGTGGTGTGGTGCTTGCCAAATAGCGCAACATGACGGAATTTGGGTTTCATAAACAAATTACATCATTAAAATGGTCCGATGTTGGATGATCGTGCCAAGTTATTACTCAAAGCGCTGGTTGAGCGTTACATTGCTGACGGACAGCCGGTAGGTTCACGTACGCTTTCCAAAGCCTCCGGCTTGGACTTGTCGCCAGCCACCATCCGCAATGTCATGTCGGATCTGGAGGCGTTGGGGCTGATCGCCAGTCCACACACATCGGCCGGGCGCATCCCGACCACCTTGGGTTACCGGCTGTTTGTCGACACCATGTTGACGGTTCAACGTGATTCACTTCATGCACCGAGTTTGGCGCCCGATCAGCCGCAAAAAGTGATTGCCAGTGCTGCGCATTTGCTCTCGAACCTGTCGCAGTTTGTGGGGGTGGTGATGGCGCCCAGGCGATCGTCGGTCTTCAGGCACATTGAATTTTTACGCTTGTCTGAAAAACGCATTTTGGTCATCATTGTTTCGCCTGAAGGGGATGTTCAAAATCGCGTGATTTTCACTGAGAGTGATTTTGCGCAGAATCAACTGATTGAAGCTTCTAATTTTTTGAACTCGCATTACGCAGGCATGGCCATTGAAGAAGTCCGCACCCGCGTCAAACAAGAATTGGTGAGCCTGCAAAGCGAGATCGCCAGCTTGATGCAAGCGGCCGTCCAACTCAGCTCGGAAGCGATCACGCAAGATCGAGATGAGGTGGTGATTTCTGGAGAGCGTAATTTGCTGTCCGTCAGCGACTTTTCAGGCGACATGGGCCATTTGCGCCGGGCATTCGATTTGTTTGAACAAAAAACCCAAATCATGCGCCTGCTGGATGTTTCCAGCCAAGCCGAAGGTGTGCGTATTTACATCGGAGGTGAAAGCCAGATCGTGCCGATGCAAGAGCTGTCGGTTGTCACCGCGCCTTATGAAGTGGATGGTCAAGTGGTGGGCACTTTAGGCGTCATTGGGCCTACCCGCATGCCCTATGACCGCATGATTCAAATCGTGGACATCACTTCGCGCTTGATTGGCAATGCGCTGAGCAAATCCAAGTGACCAGTCGCAGCCGTGTCGCCAAGCCCCAAAGCGAAGGGCGATGGGACGCGCTGTCGTTTTCACACCACCGTTCTCAAACCATCCGCGCTGTCAGGCCTTCAAGCGATCAAACCGAATAAGGGATGAACTCAATTTCGGCCCTCAACGGATCGCCCACGCTTGACTTGACTGGCAGCCGCCCGAGCAGGAGCGCACTGGCAGGGGCCACGCCGATCAGCCCATCGACAACAATGACAACAACCTGAAGCGGCGGCATCTGCCTTTTCCGGCGCAAACGCTTTTACCGTCTTTTTCTTCACTCAACTCTTGAGGTCATTGTGTTTAACAATAAGTATTGATGGCATCAAAATAATTTTCTGGTGATGTGCTGGGGCCATTTGAAGCCGGTGAGCACACGCCCTTGAGCAAGTCAAATACAGACAGGTGCGAACGGGCTCAGGTGCGGATTAACGGAGCCAATAAACGGAGCCAATGCGTGCAGATGTTCACAGATTACAATGCAGCACTGCTGAAAAGCATGCGTTGAAAGAGTGGGCCGTTAGCTCAGTTGGTTAGAGCAGAGGACTCATAATCCTTTGGTCGACAGTTCAAGTCTGTCACGGCCTACCACCTTCGATCGAGTGCACACTCAATCCCTGTGCTATAATTTAAAGCTTAGCGGCTGTAGCTCAGTTGGATAGAGTACTTGGCTACGAACCAAGGGGTCGTGGGTTCAATTCCTGCCAGCCGCACCAACTTTGAAAAGCCCGCAACCTGTGTTGCGGGCTTTTTCATTTGTGCATGGAATACGCTGCATGGCCTGTGCGGCACAAATTGAGGGTGCTTGATGAGCAAAGCATTCACACGTGAATCAGATGGCCAAGATGATGATGAAATCGCCTTGCCTTCATTGCCCTTGGGCACACGCAACTACATGACACCCGCGGGTTACGCCCGCTTGCGTGCTGAATTGTTCACACTCATAGACGACGAGCGGCCCCAAATCGTGGACATCGTGCACTGGGCCGCAAGCAACGGCGACCGCTCAGAAAATGGTGACTACCATTACGGGAAAAAACGCTTGCGTGAAATTGACCGGCGTATCCGTTTTTTGACGCGGCGTTTGGAGCTGGCTGAAATTGTGGAGCCTTCTGAGCATTTTGGAAACGATCAAATATTCTTTGGCGCCACTGTGACTTACTTGGAAGACGGCGGCGCCCGCAGGACAGTGACGATCAAGGGCATTGATGAAGCCGACAGCAGTCAAGGTGAAGTGAGTTGGATTTCACCCATTGCCCGCACCTTGTTAAGGGCACGCACGGACGATGTCTTGAAACTGGTCACACCCACAGGCGTCATCGGCATCGAGGTCTTGCTGGTTGAATACCCTGCACCCGGTCAGCTCCAGAATTGATCAACTGGCGCTGGTCAATCTTTCGGCTCGAACGACGGAAGGTGTGCGTTTGAGGTGCCGCAGCACAGCCTCCAAGTGGGTTAAATCGGTCACCGCGATGACAAACCGCAGCACCGCACTGTCTTGCGCCGCCTCTTGACCCATGTCCACGTGAATGATGTCGGATTCGGCCGTAGCCAAGGCGCCAGCCACACGTGCCAATACGCCTTTGCCATTGACGACAGTGACTTCTATGCCTGTCTCAAAATTGCGCACGGGCTCATCTGACCATTCAACACCTATAAACCGTTCACTGTCTTTTTGCTGCAGTTTTTGGCCAACGGCACAGGCTTTGGTGTGCACGACCAAGCCTTCACCGCGCCCTAAATAGCCCAAAATCGGATCGCCTGGAATCGGGTGACAACAGTGGGCATAGGTCACGGAGGCGTTCTCGCTGCCGTCGAGTGTGATCGCGCCTTGTGAAACCGATTCATGGGCCATGAAGCGTTCACGTGTCATGAGCAGTGCATCCGGTTTTTCACCGATTTCAGACAGCAATGTGGCGGTGCGTTTGGCCACGATGCTGGCAATGCGCTTACCCAAACCAATGTCGGTGAGCAGGTCTTGCCGGTTGCGATTGCCCGTAAATCGCAGCAACTTGTCCCACAAAGGACGCCGCTTGCTCAGCTCGTCCATGTGTTTATCAATGCCTTCGGCGCGAAGAGCTTGCGTCAGCAATTTTTCACCCAACTCCATGGACTCGGTCTGGGCCATGGTTTTGAGGTAATGCCTGATTTTGGAGCGGGCCCGGCCCGTCCTGACAAAACCCAGCCAAGCGGGATTGGGTGCAGACACTGGGGCGGTGATGACCTCGATCACATCACCGTTTTTCAACTCGGTGCGCAGCGGCACCTGTTCGTTGTTGATCTTGGCTGCGACGGCATGGTCGCCGATGTTGCTGTGAATAGCATAGGCAAAATCAACCACTGTCGCGCTGCGCGGCAAGGCCATGATTTTGCTTTTGGGGGTGAACACATACACCGCATCTGGAAACAAATCGACTTTGACGTGGTCCCAAAATTCAGCGGCGTCGCGGGTTTCTTTCTGGATCTCCAGCAAGGACTGAAGCCATTGGGTGCCCATGCGCTCAGCGTTGATGCTGCCCAGCGTGTTGGCTTTGTAAAGCCAATGGGCCGCGACGCCGGATTCGGCCACCACGTGCATGGGCTCGGTGCGGAGTTGAAACTCAACGTTCACGCCAGAGGGTCCGACCAAAGTCGTGTGCAGCGATTGGTAGCCGTTGACTTTGCCAATGGCAATATGGTCCTTGAATCGACCTGGCACGGGTTTGTAGAGTTGATGCAGCAAGCCCAGGGCGGTGTAACACTCAATGACAGTGGGCAAGATCACACGGAAGCCATAAATGTCGGTGACCTGGGCAAAACTCAGGTGTTTATCATCCATTTTTCGATAGATGGAAAAAAGGGTTTTTTCCCGACCGCTGATGCGGGTGGCAATGCCCGCTTTGCTGAATGTGGTTTCCAGCTCGCTTTTCACTTTTTGAATCAGGTCACGCCTGCGATTGCGTGCGCGGGCCACAGCCTTTGACAGCACCTCATAACGCCACGGCATCAAGTGCTTGAATGCCAAGTCTTGCAGTTCCCGGTAGGTTTGATTCAAGCCCAAGCGGTGGGCAATAGGCACATAAATTTCAAGCGTTTCAGATGAAATTCGGGCCCATTTGCTGCGTGGCATGTCGGACATGGTGCGCATGTTGTGGGTGCGGTCTGCCAGCTTGATCAGGATCACGCGCACATCTCGTGCCATGGCCAGCAGCATTTTGCGAAAGGATTCGGCTTGGTTTTCTTCTCGGGTGTTGAATTCCAGTTTTTCCAATTTGGTCAAACCATCCACCAATTCGGCCACCGGAGAGCCAAAGTGCTCGATCAATTCAGATTTGGTGACGCCACAGTCTTCCATCGCATCATGCAACAGGGCCGCCATCAAGGCCTGGGCATCGAGTTTCCATTCTGTGCACTGTGAAGCCACCGATATCGGGTGGGTGATGTAAGGCTCTCCGCTTTTGCGCATTTGCCCAAGATGGGCCTCATCAGCAAAGCGGTAGGCTCGGCGGACCAATTCGATGTCAGCAGAGCTCAGGTAATCCAGTTTGGCGGTTAAAGCGGCGAAACTGGCCGCAGCAGCATTCGCCGCTGCAGGACCGGGCGCAGCCATGGGCAACACTGATGCCCCCTTTTTGGGCGCGGGTGACAGGGAAGAAGTAGCGGCGCTCATAGGCTCAAATGTAACGCCAGGTCGACCGCTTGGCGATTCAAAATGGGAAACCCACAAAAAAGCCCCTCAATAGGGGCTTTCGAGTCGCTGTCTGTCAAAAACAGGCAGGAGGCCTGTGCCGTCTAGGTCTCCCTTTAAGGCACTTTTTTCAGCATTTCAATACCGACTTTGCCTGCTGCAATTTCGCGCAATGCAGTGACTGCAGGCTTGTTTTTGCTTTCTACCCGCGGCGTGTGCCCTTGACTGAGCATGCGAGCCCGGTAGGTGGCGGCCAAAACGAGTTGGAAGCGATTGGGGATTTGCTCCAGGCAATCTTCTACAGTGATGCGGGCCATGAAGTACTCCGGGGAAAATGAGATGAAAATAAAATACCGTCAAACGATATGCAGAGCTTTGAAGGTGTCGGCCTTGGCTCGGCGCTGAGCCAGGTAGTTCAGCCTTTGGGCATGAACAATGGTTTTGAGGTCGAACAAGGCGCGCTCGAAAACTTCATTGATTATAACAAAGTCAAACTCTTTGGCCTGCGCCATTTCCAAGGCGGCATTTTGCATACGCAGATCGATGATGTCTGGCGCATCTTCGCCTCTGCGCTCCAAACGGGAGCGCAGCTCTTCCCAGCTCGGGGGCAAAATGAAAATCAAAATGGCATTGGCATACATTTTTTTGATTTGCAAGCCACCTTGGTAATCAATTTCCAAGACCACGTCAGCGCCCTGCGACATGCGCTCTTCAATCATTTTTTTGGAGGTGCCGTAACGGTGACCGTGCACGTTCGCCCATTCGACAAAAGCATCTGCAAGCACCATGGCATCAAATTCCTGCTGTGAAGCAAAAAAGTATTCACGCCCATGTTTTTCCTGGCCGCGGGGCGCACGGGTGGTGTGCGACACCGAAGGTTGCACGTTGGAGTCGAGCTCAAGCAAGGCGTTCACCAAGCTGGATTTACCGGCGCCACTGGGCGCGGCCACGACATAGAGGTTTCCTGGGTAGTCCATGTGTTGCTCTTGTGAATCAGGGCTTATTCAATGTTTTGTACTTGCTCTCGCATTTGCTCGATCAGCACTTTCATATCGACTGAAATTTTGGTCAACTCCAGCGCAGCGGACTTGGCGCCCATGGTGTTGGCTTCGCGGTGCAGTTCCTGAATCAAAAAATCCAGGCGCTTGCCCATGTCACCGCCTTTGGCGATCAATCGGCTGATTTCATCCAGGTGGGAGGCTGTTCGTGTGAGCTCTTCAGCCACATCGATGCGGATCGCATAAGCGGTGGCCTCTGTCAGGGCCCTGTCTTGTGCCGCTTCAGGCAAAGTCGCACCGTCGGTCAGGGACATCGCCTCTTTCCAACGGTCCAGAAAACGCATGCGTTGCTGCTCAACCAATTCCGGGATCAAGGGTGCCGCCGCCTGGGTCAAGGTGCGCAGTTGTTGAATATGGTCTTGCAACATGGTGGCCAAGCGAGCGCCTTCACGTGCACGGGCTGCCAGCAGGGCTTGAACCGCTTGCAGTGCCAGCGGCATCAAGGACGATTCTGTCACCGGGCTGTTGCCGCGTTCTTGGCTGGACAAACGCAGCACATCCGCGACGCTCAATTCGCGTGCACCGGGCAGCCAGGCTTGCACTTTGTCTTGTAGGTGTACCAAGCGCTGTAATGCGCTGGTTGCCGGCTCCATCGCCGTGCCTTCGGCGCTGTCGGCCACGGCGCGCACTTCAACCTTGCCGCGTTTGATGTGCTGGGTCATGAGTTCGCGCAAGGCCGGCTCGAACGCACGCAACTCGTCCGGCAGGCGGAAACTCAGGTCCAAAAAGCGGCTGTTGACCGATCTGATTTCCAGTCCCAAACGCTGCGCAGTGGTGCTGCGCGACTCGGTTGTGCCCTCTGCGCCAGGCATGTGAAGCTGAACGCTGGCGTAACCGGTCATACTGTAAACTGGCATCAATCTGTTCCTTGGTTCGGCCCGGACCCTAGCCTGGTGCCCATGCAAAAGCCCATGGTCTAAGCCCTTGAGCAAAGCATAAACAACCGATTATCTCAAACTCGCGCCATGACCCTGAACACTCCTGCTTATGTTCGCACACAGCGTGCCAATGACCAACTGCGTTCCGTGCGCATCACCCGCGGATTCACGATCCATGCCGAAGGTTCGGTCCTGATTGAATTTGGCAATACACGGGTGCTGTGCACCGCCTCCGTTGAAGAGAAGGTGCCGGGCCATAAAAAAGGCAGCGGCGAAGGCTGGGTGACTGCCGAATACGGCATGTTGCCACGCGCAACCCACACCCGAAGCGATCGCGAAGCCGCACGTGGCAAGCAAAGCGGTCGCACCCAAGAAATCCAACGTCTGATTGGGCGTTCATTGCGTGCCGTGTTTGACTTGAAGAAGCTGGGCGAGCGCACGATTCACCTTGATTGTGATGTGTTGCAAGCCGACGGCGGCACACGCACGGCCAGCATCACGGGCGCTTTCGTGGCAGCGCAAGACGCAGTGGCTTGGCTGATGGCACAAGGCAAATTGACCGACTCGCCCATCACAGCGCATGTGGCCGCGATTTCGGTGGGCTTGAAAGACGGGCAGGCCTTGCTGGATTTGGACTACCTGGAAGATTCTGCCTGTGACACCGACATGAACGTGGTGATGACCGGCGCAGGCCATTTTGTCGAGGTGCAGGGTACGGCCGAAGGCCTGGCCTTTACCCGACAAGAAATGGACAGCTTGTTGGCCTTGGCCGACAAGGGCATTGGTGAGCTGATCGTGATGCAAACCCGGGCGCGTGATTGACGCCATGAAAATTGTCCTGGCCTCCAACAATCTCGGCAAGTTGGGCGAGTTGCAATTGATGTTTGCGCCATTGAATGTGGAATGGATCAGGCAAGGCGATCTGGGGATTCCTGAAGCTCCCGAGCCATTCCATACCTTTGTCGAAAACGCCTTGGCCAAGGCCCGCCACGCGTCTTTGGCCAGCGGCCTGCCAGCCATGGCCGACGATGCGGGTTTGTGCGTGGATGCATTTGGCGGCCTGCCCGGTGTGGACACCGCCCACTACGCTACGCAATGGGGTTACCCCAAAGGGGACGACCACAACGTCACCGCACTGTTGGCACAAATGCAGGGTCTCACCAACCGCCGTGCTGCCATGGTCAGCACCTTGGTGGCCGTGCGTTCCCCCAAGGACCCCGAACCCCTGATTGCGGTGGGCCGCGTGGTGGTCGAAATCACCCAAGCGCGTGTCGGGCACAACGGCTTCGGTTTTGACCCCGTGATGTGGTTGCCCGCATTGGGCCAAACCTTCGCCCAACTGCCGGTTGAAGTCAAAAATGCCCACAGCCACCGCGGCGCTGCGGCCCAAACCATGCTGAGCTTGATGCAAGCGCGTTGGTTGACATGATTCCGATTCGCCCTGAAGGCGCAGAGCACCCTGCTGCGCTGGCATTGGATGTGATGCATGCGATGCGAGCGGGCGTGTTGCAATTCGCATCCTTGCCGCCTTTGTCTTTGTATGTTCACTTGCCTTGGTGCTTGAAGAAATGCCCTTACTGCGATTTCAATTCGCACGAATGGCGGGGTGGTGCCTCTGCGCCTCCAGAGACTGTTTATGTCGATGCCTTGTTGGCCGATCTGGAGGTCAGTTTGCCTTTGATTTGGGGGCGATCGGTGCACAGCATTTTCTTTGGTGGCGGCACACCGAGTCTGTTTTCGCCGCAAGCCATCGACCGCCTGATCAGTGGCCTTCGCGCCCGATTGCGTTTGGAGGCCGACTGCGAGATCACATTGGAGGCCAACCCTGGCACTTTCGAAAAAAACCGTTTCAAAGCATTTCGGTCAGCGGGCGTGACGCGCTTGTCGATAGGGGTGCAAAGTTTCAATGATGCGCATTTGAAAGCCTTGGGCCGTGTGCATGACGGTGCGCAGGCCCTGGCCGCTGTCGAAGAGGCGGCCGCGGCATTTGACACTTTTAACCTGGACATCATGTACGCCTTGCCTGGCCAAAGCTTGCAAGATCTGGAGCAGGATGTGGCAACGGCTTTGTCTTTCGAGCCGCCGCATGTGTCCATTTACCACCTCACCATCGAGCCGAACACGGTGTTTGCCAAATACCCCCCGGTTTTGCCCGAAGATGACACGGCTTACGCCATGATGGACCGCATCACCGAGATGACGGCAGATAAGGGGTTGGCACGCTACGAAGTGTCAGCCTATGCACGGCAAAATCACCAGTGCGGGCACAACCTGAATTACTGGCAGTTTGGGGACTATTTGGGGATAGGGGCAGGCGCGCACAGCAAGCTGACTTTTGCCCACCGTGTGGTGCGGCAAGTGCGCTTTCGCGAACCCCAGAGGTACATGGACCAGGCTCTGCGGGGTCTGCCCGTCACCCGCAGTGAGGAGGTGCGCCGCCAAGAACTCCCTTTGGAGTTCATGCTGAACGCATTGCGACTGAAAAACGGATTCAATTTGAGCGACTACACCGAGCGCACCGGCTTGGCCATCACCAGTTTGCAAAAGGGTCTGGCTTTGGCTGAACAAAAAGGGTTGATCGGCCGCGACTTTACGCGTGTTTGGCCTACCGCGTTGGGGTTCGATTTTTTGAGCGACTTGCAGTCGCTTTTTTTAGTGGACGCATGAAAAAAACCACCTTGGCGTGAACCGACCACGCAAGTAAGGCGCTCAGTTCAGTGGGCAACTGCCGGTTGAGCCGTCTGCATGTTGTGGCCCAAGCGGTCAAAATAAGCGAGTGTTTTCTCTGAGGGAATCAGGTACTTGGCGCGCCGATCGCCTTCCTGGTTGAAGGCAAGCAGCATGTCTTTTTGGCGCAAACGGGAAATGCGTTTATGCAACGTTGCAGGCGACCCCAAATGGTCCAAGGCGATAGCTTCTCGCACGGTCATGGGATGCCCCTCAAACCAGCACAATGACACCGCATCCAGCAAGGCCCGCTCATTGGCATCCATTGCAAGGCCCTCATTTTCGGACTGAAAGGCCTTGGCCAATTGCAAAAACCTGAAATAGGCGTCTGCCAGCGGGGTTTTCTTTTTGTCATTCATCACATGATTTTAACAAACATACAGTTTTATGCGCTCTCAACCCGTGAGGAAAAGTACGTATTGAGCTTCAGGGCTGAAGCTGACCCCAAAGGCGGAAGGCCGTCAGGGGCATTTGCAGGCGGGGTGAAACAGCGGATGCGCCGTTGCGCGCCAAGGCGTCTGCCACCGCATTGACCAAGGCCGGTGTCGCGCCGATCGTGCCCAATTCGCCAACACCTTTCACGCCCAGCACGTTGTTCTTGCAGGGAATGCTTTCGTCCATGCGCGTTTCAAACATGGCGGGCATGATGTCCGCGTGCGGCACGGCGTAGTCCATCAAGCTGCCGGTCAGCAGTTGGCCGCTTTCCGGGTCGTAAGCCACTTGTTCGAGCAAGGCTTGGCCTAAACCCTGGACCGCACCGCCATCGAGCTGGCCGCGAACAATCAGCGGGTTGATGACGCGACCGACATCATTCACGGACACATAGGAGGCCATGTGGGTTTCGCCTGTGGCCGGGTCAATTTCGACCTCACAAATATGGCAGCCGTTGGGCCATGTGGGTCCTTTGGCGGCGGTAGTTGACCGCAATTCAATACGGTGGTCCGGCTGACGGCTGGCCAGTTCAGCCAAAGTGATGTGCAGGTCGGTGCCGGTCACCTGGAAGCGTCCTGTTTCGTACACCAGGTCTTGCGGCGCAGCCTCCAGGGCTTGAGCCGCCAATTCGCGGGCTTTGTCCAAGGTTTGCGTCGAGCCCACGCTCACGGCTGAGCCGCCGGTAAACAGCGAGCGCGACCCGGCGCTGCCAAAACCATTGCCGCGGTCGGTGTCGCCCATGACCACACGCACTTGGGAGAGCGGCACGTCAAACACGTCAACCACCAGCTGCGCCAGCGAGGTGGCAATGCCCTGTCCCATGGCGTTCACCGCCGTGAAGACTTCGATCACGCCATCGGCCAGCACCTGAACATGGACGTTTTCTTCGAGCGCGTTGCCGCCGGTCCATTCCAGGAAGGTGGCAATGCCCAGGCCGCGCCACAGGCCTTTGGCCTGGGATGCAGCCGCGCGCTCGGCAAAACTGTCCCATTGAGCCAAGGCCAGGCTCTGGTTCATGATGGACTCAAACGCCCCCGTGTCGTACACCTGACCCATCGGGTTTTTGTAAGGCATTTGCGCCGGTTGCACAAAATTCATGCGGCGCAGCGCAATGCGGTCTATACCGCTTTGGCGGGCCGCCTCGTCCATCAGGCGCTCCATGTTGTAGATGGCCTCGGGACGGCCGGCGCCGCGGTAAGCACCCGTGCAAGCGGTGTTGGTCAATACGCCGGTGAAGTGGAAATCAACCAACTGGATGTCGTAAACGCTGGTTTGCACCCACGGTCCAATCAGCAATTGAATCGCCAAGCCGGTCATGCTCGGGTAAGCCCCCACGTTGGCCAAAGAATGAACACGCAGGGCCAGAATCTTGCCTTTGGCGTCCAAGGCCAGCGCGGCCTTGCTTTCAATGTCGCGGCCATGGGCGCTGGTTAAAAAGTCCTCACTGCGGTCAGCGACCCAGCGCACGGGCCGTTGCAGTTTGTGGGCGCAATAAGCCGTCATGACGTCTTCGGGGTAAGCGCCGGTTTTCATGCCGAAACCACCACCCACATCGCCCACCATCACCCGGACCTGGTCAGGTTGCAGGCCCAGCAGATCGGCCACCATGCCTCTCACGCCGGAGGGCATTTGGCTGCTCATGCGCACAAACAAGCGACCGGCTTCGGGGTAGGCCAACACACTGCGTGGCTCAATGGTCAATGCCACCAAACGTTGGTTGGTGATGGCCAGCTCCACCACATGGGCAGCTTGCGCAAAGGCGGCTGCCGTGGCTTGAGCGTCGCCATACCGGGTCTCGGCGACACGGTTATCGGGGTGTTCGGTGATCAGAGGTGCATTGTCGGCCAAGGCGTCGTGCAAGTTCACGGCATGCGGCAGGTCTTGGTACTCGACCACCACAGCTTCAGCGGCATCACGGGCCTGTTGCTCGGTATCGGCGACCACCGCGGCCACGGCTTCGCCGACATAACGCACGCGTTCAGCGGCCAAAATGTACTTGTCGGGCGCGGCCAAAGGAGATCCATCCGCGCGCTTGAAGTTCACGGCCCGGGGCATGGGCTTTTGGCCGGCAGCCAACAGTTCTGGGCCCGTCACAATCAAACGCACGCCGGGCATAGAGGCGGCTGCTGCGGTGTCGATCGAGACGATGCGGGCGTGCGGGTAGGGGGATCTGACAAAGCACAAACGGGTCTGCTCGGGCAGATTCACGTCGTCCGTATACATGCCCTTGCCTTGCAGTAACTGCGCATCTTCAAGGCGCTCAACTGCGTGCCCGCTGCCGAATTTGAGTGTGGAAGAAACCAAGGCTGTCTCCTGAGTTGCGGTGATCGATGGTGAATGTATAGCGATGTTTGGACGCAGTTTAGCGTGAGATGGGTGCCTCGTCTGTCGCGGCTGCAGAGAATCCTTGCGGGTCCTTAGGCTTGTCGAGTGACGTATTCAGGTTTAGCATAGCAAGCCACGCTTTGATTCAAGGCAAAAGAGGCCATGTGATGAATAATTTTTCTATTGCTATCGTTTTCATTCTGTTCTTTTTGATGGCGGGTTTGTTGATTTTTTATTTCCAGACCCAGCAAAGCCTCAAGGATATTGCTGACAGGGTAGGCCAATTGCAACCTCAAATGGTCTTACGGTCCCCTAACGTCATTCGCCAAGAGCGTGCAGTCTGCCAAGATCGTTTGGTTTTGTTGGAAGTCGACTTGACACAAAACCAACGCGAGAATTTAACTGAGGAAGAAATCCAGCAGGTCGAGTTAACACGCGACGCCATCAAGCGTTGCACTGACGAGCTTAAACAAACCGGCGACTGGATGGGCACCCCCTTTGACTTTGAGTGGACCGAGATGTTCAACCGCATGCCCATCCTCAAGTCTTTGTATTGGACTTCAGTGGAGGGACTGCCCGCCGTCGACCACCAAGGTCTGTCCGGTGACCCAAGAGGCGCAGTCGCTCGCCAGAAATAGCGCCACTTTGGCCACCTCCTCGGGGGTGCCAAATCGCCCTGAAGGAATGCCGGCCAGGATCCGTCCATACAGCGCCGGATTTTCTTTTTGAACCACATCCCAGGTGCCGCCTTCAAAAAAGATGGAGCCAGGCGCAATGCAGTTGACCCGAACGTTGTGGGCTGCATGGGTCAAGGCCTGGGTTTGCGCGTACTCCATGATGGCGGCCTTGACGGCGCCGTAAGGCGGTGTTCGCACACTGGCTTTCAGGCCTGAAATAGAGGAGATATGAATGATATTGCCGCCGTTTTGCAGCAGGAAGGGCATGGCGGCTTGGCTCGCGCGAACGGCCGCCATCAAATCCACCGATATGCTGGTGGCCCAGCCTGCCTCATCGTCGGTGCGACCAAAACCGGAAGCGTTGTTCACCAAAATGTCCACCCCGCCCAAATCAGCGGCGGCTTGGATTACCCAGGCCTTGACGGCGTCGCCGTCTGCTAAATCACAGGTGTGTGTGCTGATTTTTCGGCCCGTGCTGCGCAGTGCGGATTCGGCTTGCGCCAAGGGGCCTTTGGACCGCGCACAAATGGCCACGTCAGCCCCGGCAAGGGCAAAGGCGTGCGCAATGGCCAAACCGATGCCGCGGCTACCGCCAGCGACCAAAGCCCGTTTGCCGTTTAAAGACAGTTGCATGATGGCGTCCAGTTCGTGAAGAAAAATCCAGTTTAGGGGCCCCCAGAAAAGCCCACTGTCACCGCCACGACGCTTGAATTCAAGGTACGCGGTCTGACAACGCCCGCACTTGTGCTGTCAAATCCCGGACCGCCTGCGTCAGAGCCAGCAACTCCTGCTCTTTGAGGATGTCGATTTTGTCGTGCAGCAGTTCAATCTCCAGCTCGGCTTTGACGTTCACTTCGTAATCGTTTTGGGCATGGCGCCGGTCGAGCTCGGACTGGCGGTTTTGGCTCATCATGATCGCAGGCGCCGTATAAGCCGCCTGGAAGGACAGCAGCAGGTTCAGCAAAATGAAGGGGTAGGGGTCCCAGGCGTTTGTGCCGCTCAGCACGTTGCCGGCGATCCAAATGGCAATCGCCGTGCTTTGCAAAATGATGAAGCGCCAAGACCCGATGGTGGCCGCAACCCCGTCGGCTACGCGCTGGCCTCGTGTCAGTGGCGTCACCTCCAACTGGGCAGGCGCGAGATGGAGGGGAGGTGATTTTTTTTGCCGGTGCGCACGCCGATGGGCACGCAGCCATTTGAGCTGCTGCGCTTCTTGCGTGGACAGAGAGGGGGTTTTATATGCGGTCATGGACGGGCCTTGCAGGGTGCAGAGGCTGTCAGGGTACCAGTACTATTTTCTACCTTATGAAACTGTATGAATGTACAGTATATTTGGGGTATGAAAACCGAACTCACATCCACCCCTTGGCCTGTGCAGGTGCCCGACACGAAAGTCTGGCTTGACATGAGCGCATGGACGGTGCGTGCGGGATTCCCGTCCCCGGCCGCCGACCACACGCAAAAGCGCATCGACCTCAATGACCACCTGATCCGTAACAAAGAAGCGACCTTCATTTTCAAGGTCAAAGGCGACTCCATGATCGGCGCGGGCATCTACGAAGGCGACGCATTGGTCATCGACCGCTCCATTGAGGCCAAACACGGCAACATCGTGCTGGCGGTGCTGAACAACGACTTCACCGTCAAGCGCCTGTACCGCCGCGGCGGGGTGGTCAAACTGGTGGCCGAAAACAACCTGTACCCGCCCATCGTGGTCAAGAGCGGCGAAGAGCTGACGGTTTGGGGTGTGGTCACCTACAACCTGCACAAACTCTTATGACGGCCATCGACCCCGACAGCCTGGCCGCATTGCCGCGCAGTGCCGGCGTGTATATTTTTCGTGGCGAAGGCACGCTGCCGGTTTACATCGGCAAGAGCGTGGACATCCGCTCGCGCGTCATGTCCCACCTGCGCGCGCCCGAGGAGGCCGAGATGATCGCGCAGACCCGGCGCATCGACTTCATTGAAACCGCGGGCGAGATCGGCGCGCTCTTGCTGGAAGCGCGGCTCATCAAGGCGCAAATGCCTTTGTTCAATGTCCGTCTGCGGCGCCTGCGCAGCCTGTGCGCCATCCGGCTCGATGGCGATGCGCAGACCGGCCTCACCCCCGTGCTGATCGACAGCAAAGACCACGATCTGGCCACCACGCCCGGTCTGTATGGCTTGTTTGCCTCGCGCCATGCGGCGCAGCGTCGCCTGCGCGAAGTGGCTGACCAGCACCGCTTGTGCCTGGCTTTGCTGGGCCTGGAGAAAACCGCCAGACGCGGGTGCTTTGGCCTGCAGATCAAACAATGCCTGGGCGCCTGCGCCGGCCTGGAAGACCGCGCCGTGCACGACCAGCGTTTGTTCTCGGCCCTGCTCGACTCGCAGGTGCAGACCTGGCCCTTTGCGGGCGCGGTCGATTTGGTGGAAACCCAAGGCGACTGGGTGCAACGCCACCGCGTGAGCCACTGGCGCTATGTCGGCACCTGGTGCTCGCGCACCGGGCCGCAGGCGGTGGCTGACCAGCCCGAGGCCTTTGACCTGGACAGCTACAAAATTTTGGTCAAGCCCATCATGCTGGGCAGCGCCTGCATCGAACCGGTTTAGCCATGCAACACATTGCACTGGTCGATTGCAACAATTTTTACGTCAGCTGCGAGCGGATTTTTCGGCCCGATTTGAACCAGGTGCCGGTGGTGGTGCTGTCCAACAACGACGGCTGCGTGGTCTCGCGCTCCAACGAAGCCAAAGCACTCGGCGTGCGCATGGGCCAGCCCTGGTTTGAGTGCAAAGCCCTGGCCGAAGAACACGGCATCTTGGCGCTGAGCAGCAACTACGCCTTGTATGCCGACATGTCCAACCGCGTGATGCAGATCCTGAGCGGCTATTCGCCGCGCAGCGAGGTCTATTCGATTGACGAATGCTTTGTCGATTTGACCGGCATGCCCCGCTTGCGCGAAGTGAGCTATGCCATGCGCGAGCGCGTGGGCATGTGGACCGGCATGCCGGTGTGCGTGGGCATCGGACCCACCAAAACCTTGTCCAAACTGGCCAACCATGTGGCCAAAAAACACCCCCGCTCGCAAGGCGTGTTCAATTACAACGCGCTCACCGATGCGCAAAAAACAAAACTGCTGACCCAATTGCCGGTGAGCGAGGTCTGGGGCGTGGGCCGCAAACTCACCCAGCGCTTGGCGGCGCACGGCATCGCCACCGTGCAAGACCTGCGCGTGGCCCACACGCCGACGCTGCGGGCCGAGTTTGGGGTGGTCATTGAAAAAACCCAGCGCGAACTGCAAGAAGTCGCCTGCATTGATTTTCAGCAAGAGGTGCCGGACAAGCAGCAAATCATCTCCAGCCGTTCCTTTGGCAGCCCGGTGACCGCGTTGCCGGTCTTGAAAGATGCGCTGTCTTTGTTTGTGGCCAACGCTTGCGCCAAACTGCGCAAGCAAAACAGCCAAGCGGCCATGATCCAGGTGTTTTTGCAAACCAACCGTTTTCGCAAAGACCAGCCGCAATACATGCCTTGCCTGGCCGTGCCGCTGCCGCGCCCCACGCACGACACACTGGAAGTCAACCGCTGGGCCGACGCCCTGTGCGAGCGCATGTACAAACCCGACTATGCCTACAAAAAAGCCGGCATCGTGCTCAGCGAGATCAGCCCCGTCACCCACCACCAAGCCGACTGGATCGAGCCCGAGATGCTCAGCAACGACAAACTTATGAAAGCGCTGGACGGACTCAATCAACGCTTCGGCCGCGGCGCCGTGACGGTGTCTACCCAAGGGGCTTACAAGGCGTGGCAGATGAAGCAAGAGCGCAAATCACCGGACTACACCACCTGCTGGGAGGAGGTGCCGGTGGTGTGAGCCCGGCCTGTGCCTCTGGCTCTGGCAGGACGGGTCCAAGGCAAAAAAGCCCGCACTGGGCGGGCTTTTTCAGGATCGACGGGACGCAGGTCCCGTGCAGGGCCGCGCTATTGAATTAACCGCGGTTGGCGGGGACGTCGCGGCGGGGAGAGCCCGTGAACAACTGGCGAGGGCGGCCGATTTTGTATTCGGGGTCACCGATCATTTCGTTCAGTTGGGCGATCCAACCCACCGTGCGGGCCAGGGCGAACACACCGGTGAACAGGTTCACCGGGATGCCGATGGCGCGTTGCACGATACCGGAGTAAAAGTCCACGTTGGGGTAGAGCTTGCGGCTGACAAAATAGTCATCTTCGAGGGCAATCTTTTCGACTTCTTTGGCCAGCTTGAACAGCGGGTCGTTTTCCAGGCCCAGCTCGGCCAGCACTTCGTTGCAAGTTTCTTGCATGAGTTTGGCGCGCGGATCGTAGTTTTTGTAAACGCGGTGACCGAAACCCATCAGCTTGACGCCGGAGTTTTTGTCTTTCACCTGGCTCATGAACTCGCCCACTTTGGAGATGCCCCCCATTTTCTGGATGTCTTCGAGCATGTTCAGGCAAGCTTCGTTGGCACCGCCGTGGGCAGGGCCCCACAGGCACGCCACACCGGCAGCGATGGCTGCGAAGGGGTTGGTGCCGGACGAGCCACACAGGCGCACGGTGGAGGTCGAAGCGTTTTGCTCGTGGTCAGCGTGCAGCGTGAAGATGCGGTCCATGGCGCGCTCCAGCACCGGGTTGACCACATACTCTTCGCAGGGCACGCCAAACATCATGCGCAGAAAATTACCCGAATAGGTCAGGTTATTTTGTGGGTACATGAAAGGCTGGCCGACGCCGTATTTGTAGGCCATGGACACCAGGGTAGGCATCTTGGCGATCAAGCGGATGGCCGCAATTTCACGGTGTTCTGGGTTGTTGGTGTCGGTGCTGTCGTGGTAGAAGGCCGACAAAGCGCCGACCAAACCTGTCAAGACGGCCATGGGGTGCGCATCACGGCGAAAGCCCCGCAGGAAGAACTGCATCTGCTCATTCACCATGGTGTGGTTATTGACCAGCTTGTGAAAGTCATGGCTTTCTTGGGCGCTGGGCAACTCGCCTTTGAGCAAGAGGTGGCACGTGTCCAAATAGTCAATGCTGTTGGCCAGCTGTTCAATGGGGTAGCCGCGATAGAGCAGCTCGCCCTTGTCGCCATCGATGTAGGTGATGGCGGACTGGCAGGACGCCGTGGACAAAAAGCCCGGGTCGTAGGTGAACATGCCGGTTTGAGCGTACAGCTTACGGATGTCGATGACGTCCGGTCCGATATTGCCTTGGTAAACGGGCATTTCCACGCTGGGGCTGCCGTTACTGAACGACAGGGTGGCTTTGTTGTCAGCAAGTTTCATGGTTAGTTTCCTCAAAGATCAATTCAATTGGCTGCCGGCCTTCAAACCAGCAGCATCTCCAGCACTTCACACACTTCGGGGCTTGCCATCTCAGGCGACAGGGTTTTGCGCTTGAGAAACAAATCCAACAAATCGTTGTCTGCCAAATCCATCAAAGCATACACGCCGCGGGCATGGCCCACTGTCAAGCGGGCGGCATGCTCGGCAAAAAAACGTTGGATGAACAAATCGTTTTCAAGCAGGCCGCGGCGCGTACGCCAACGCAGTTTGCTCAGGGCGCGCTCGCTCAAAGAGGCCTGGGCGTCCAGGCCGTCGAGTTGGGCGTCACCCACGATGTAGGGGGAATCAAACACAGGATCAAATGGCGCGGCGGACCATCATTTCTTTGATCTTGCCGATCGCCTTGGTGGGGTTCAAACCCTTGGGGCATACGTCGACGCAATTCATGATGGTGTGGCAACGGAACAAGCGGTAAGGGTCTTCCAGGTTGTCCAAGCGTCCAGCGGTGTCTTGGTCGCGGCTGTCGGCGATGAAGCGGTAGGCCTGCAACAGGCCAGCAGGTCCCACGAACTTGTCGGGGTTCCACCAGAAGCTGGGGCAGGCGGTTGAGCAGCTGGCGCACAAAATGCATTCGTACAAGCCGTTCAATTCGTCACGCTCTTCAGGCGACTGCAGACGCTCTTTTTCGGGCGGCTGGGTGTCGTTGACCAGGTAAGGCTTGATCGAGTGGTACTGCTTGAAGAACTGGGTCATGTCCACGATCACATCGCGCACCACAGGCAGCCCCGGCAGCGGTTTGAGCACAATCGTGCCTTGGAGGGTGTTCATGTTGGTCAAACAGGCCAGACCGTTTTTGCCGTTGATGTTCATCGCATCGGAGCCGCACACGCCTTCGCGGCAGGAGCGGCGAAATGAAATCGATGGATCCACCGCTTTGAGCTTCATCAAAGCATCGAGCAGCATGCGCTCATGGCCATCGAGTTCGACTTCGATGGTCTGCATGTAAGGTTTGGCATCCACATCAGGGTTGTAGCGGTAAATTTGAAACGTGCGTTTTGTCATGGTGTTCGCCTGATCAGAATGTACGGGTTTGGAGCGGGATGCTCTCAACAGTCAATGGCTTCATTTGCACCGGCTTGTAAGTCAGCTGGTTGCCTTCTTTGTGCCACAGCGTGTGCTTGTGCCAGTCTTGGTCGTTGCGACCGTTGGGGTGCGCGGGGGTGTCGCCATAGTCGTTCACGGTGTGCGCGCCGCGGCTCTCTTGGCGGGCTGCAGCGGACACGATGGTGGATTGCGCGGCTTCGATCAGGTTTTCGACTTCCAAGGCCTCGATGCGGGCCGTGTTGAACACCATGGACTTGTCCTTCAGACCGATCTTGCCCACGCGCTCACGCAGTTCAGCCAATTTGGTCACGCCTTCGTCCATCATGGTTTGGGTGCGGAACACGCTGGCGTGCTGTTGCATGGCATCGCGGATGTCGTTGGCCACGTCTTGGGCGTACTCGCCATCGGCCACGGTTTCGAGGCGGTTCAGGCGTTCCAGCGACAAATCGGCGGCGGTTTCAGGCAGGGGCTTGTGTGTTTTGACTTTGCTGTGGAAGTCCACAATGTGGTTGCCCGCTGCGCGGCCAAACACCAACAAGTCAAGCAAAGAGTTGGTGCCCAAGCGGTTGGCGCCGTGCACCGAGACGCAAGAGCATTCACCCACCGCATACAAACCGTTCACCACCACGCTTTCGTTCTGGGCGTTTTGCGTCACAACTTGGCCGTGGATGTTGGTCGGGATGCCGCCCATTTGGTAATGGATGGTGGGGATCACGGGGATCGGCTCTTTGGTGATGTCGACGTTGGCAAAGTTGTGGCCAATTTCGAACACCGAAGGCAAACGCTTCATGATGGTCTCAGCACCCAGGTGGGTCATGTCGAGGTTGATGTAGTCCTTGTTGGGACCGCAGCCGCGACCTTCTTTGATTTCTTGGTCCATGCAGCGTGACACGTAGTCGCGCGGGGCCAGGTCTTTGTAGGCGGGGGCATAACGCTCCATGAAGCGCTCGCCGTTTGAATTGCGCAAAATCGCGCCTTCGCCTCGGCAGCCTTCGGTCAACAGCACGCCCGCACCGGCCACGCCGGTGGGGTGGAATTGCCAAAATTCCATGTCTTCGAGCGGGATGCCCGCGCGCGCAGCCATGCCCAAACCGTCGCCAGTGTTGATGAAAGCATTGGTAGATGCGGCAAAAATACGGCCAGCACCGCCGGTGGCCAGCATGGTGGTTTTGGCCTCGAGCATGTAAAGCTCGCCGGTTTCCATCTCAAGGGCGGTCACGCCAAGCACGTCGCCATCGGCGTCACGAACCAAGTCGAGCGCCATCCATTCCACAAAGAAAGTGGTTTTGGCCGCCACGTTTTGTTGGTACAGGGTGTGCAGCATGGCGTGACCGGTACGGTCAGCGGCAGCGCAAGCGCGTTCAACGGCTTTTTCGCCGTAGTTGGCGGTGTGGCCGCCGAAAGGGCGCTGGTAAATCGTGCCATCCGGGTTGCGGTCAAAAGGCATGCCCATGTGCTCCAAGTCGTAGACGACTTTAGGGGCTTCTCGGCACATGTACTCAATCGCGTCTTGGTCGCCGAGCCAGTCGGAGCCTTTGACGGTGTCGTAGAAGTGGTAGTGCCAATTGTCTTCGTTCATGTTGCCCAAGGAAGCACCAATGCCGCCTTGCGCCGCCACGGTGTGTGAGCGCGTGGGGAACACTTTCGAGAGCACGGCCACATTCAAGCCTGCGCGAGCGAGTTGCAAGGATGCGCGCATGCCGGAGCCGCCAGCGCCGACGATGACCACGTCAAATTTGCGTTTGGCGATCTTGTCTTTGGTGTATGTCATGGTGAATATCTATTTGAAACAGGGACAAGGCGATAAGAAAGGTCAAAGGCGCCACAACACTTGAATGGCCCAGCCAGCACAGCCGACCAGCCAGACGATCGAAGCAATGTGCAGACCCAAGCGCACACCCACGGGCTTGATGTAATCCATCCAGATGTCCCGGATGCCCACCCAAACGTGCATGAGCATGGCCACAATCACACAGAAGGTCAGCACTTTCATCCACTGGGCTGCAAAAATGCCGGCCCATTGTTCATAGCCGATCGGGCCCGAGGTGAAAATCACTTGGGCCAGGACGATGAGGGTAAACAGCGCCATCAACAGGGCCGTTACACGTTGCGCCAGCCAGTCGCGGAAACCGTAACCAGCACCTGTGACGATGCGTTTGGAGCCGTAATTCACAGAGGACATGGGTTTTTTCTTTCTCAGTTGTTAGTACAGGCCGAACAGCTTGGCGCCCAGCACCAGCGTGAGGGCGATACTCAGTGACAGGGTGACCATGGCAGATGATTTGCCAAACTCCTTGCTGACGGCGTGATGGGCATCCATGTACAGGTGGCGAAGTCCAGCGATGAAGTGGTGCAAGTAAGCCCAGACCAGGGCCAGGGCCACCAGCTTCATCATCCAGCCAGGCAGAAAGCCGCAGCCGACAGTGAAAATGGCGGTGAACTTGGCATAAGAAAACTCGGACGTGATTGAGTTGTCGAACATCCAAATGATGAAGGGCATCAACACAAACATCAGGGCGCCGCTGACGCGGTGCAAGATAGAGACCCAGCCCGCCGCTGGCAAGCGGTAAGACGGAAGGTCTGTCAGGGCGTTGATATTGCGAAATTCTGGCCGCTTGCGGGCGAGTTCAGTCATATTTTTTCCTGTGGGGTAACGCTGGTGTGACTTGAAAAGGGATCGGTCGACGGATTCTATTGCAATGCAGCAAACTGACGCGGGCATTTCACTTTTTCCGCACTCAATTCACACAAGTTCAGGGGGGATCAGTTGAGTTTATTGTGGTAGAAATGTGTGTCAGTGCGATACAGGCCTCGGCGCAGCTCCATGGGCGCGTCTTTGTAGGTAAAGGCAACCCGCTCCACGCTCAGCAGGGGCGTGCCCAAGGGGACTTTGAGCAATTCGCACTGCCGTGCATCGGGCGTTATCGCCCGAATTTTCTCTTCCGCACGAACCATGCGAACACCAAATTGCATTTCAAACAGTGCGTACATCGGGCCACGGTAATCGCTCAGATGCTCTGAAGTGAGGCCTTTGAAAGGGCCTCCTGGCAGCCACAAGTCTTCCAAAATAGTGGGCGTGCCTGCAAATGAGAGGACGCGCCGCACTTGCAAAACGGCGTCGCCCGAGCGCAAAGCCAGCGCGCGTGCGACTTCGGCGCTGGCCCGCAAGCGTTTGCAGTCAATGATTTCTCGCTGCGCCGGGCCCTCGCTGTTGACATCGCCGTTGTCCGGCTGTAATTTCAAAAAACGGTATTGCACATTGTGTTCTGAATGCGTGGCGACAAAAGTGCCTTTGCCTTGACGGCGCACGAGCAAATGGTCCGAAGCCAATTCGTCGATGGCTTTGCGCACCGTGCCTTGACTGACCTTAAAGCGGGCTGCCAAATCATTTTCACTGGGAATGACTTCGCCCGGCTTCCATTCCCCGGACTGCAAACTTTGCAAAATCAGGCCTTTGATTTGCTGGTAAAGCGGGCTGTAGGCCGGCGTCAAAGACAAAGTCTCTTGCGAACCTGAAAAAATCTCAACGTTGGAAAGCGAAGTGTTCATGAACGGGCTTGTTCGTCGGGCATGCCAATGCCGAACTGGGCGATGTGAAAGCGATGCCATCTTATCTTATATAAGACATAAGACAAATTGACGAATCAGAATTTTCGCGGGTACACTCGCAAGCTGGTTGCAGTTCGCGCAGAAACCCCTTTGCGCTTCGGGCCGGGTTGTCGGAGAACCCCGCCCTGTGCCCGATGATGGCTGCGATACCTCTTTCACAACACATCTGGAGTTCACACCATGAGCAAAAAACCTGTTCGCGTTGCCGTCACCGGCGCTGCTGGCCAAATTGGCTACGCCTTGTTGTTCCGCATCGCTTCTGGCGAAATGCTGGGCAAAGACCAGCCGGTTATTCTGCATTTGCTGGAAGTGCCGGTTGAAGGTCCCCAAAAAGCGCTCAAAGGCGTGATGATGGAACTCGAAGACTGCGCGTTCCCCTTGTTGGTCGGCATGCAAGCCCATGGCGATCCGATGACGGCCTTCAAAGATGTGGACTATGCTTTGCTGGTTGGCTCGCGCCCTCGCGGCCCTGGCATGGAGCGCGCTGAGTTGCTCGCCATCAATGGCGCCATCTTTACCGCACAGGGCAAAGCCTTGAATGCTGTGGCTTCGCGTGATGTGAAGGTCTTGGTCGTGGGCAACCCTGCCAACACCAACGCTTACATTGCCATGAAGGCCGCGCCAGATCTGAAGCCCGGCAACTTCACCGCCATGCTGCGTTTGGACCACAACCGCGCGTTGTCGCAAATTGCTGCCAAAACCGGCAAGGCCGTGGCCGACATCGAGAAGCTGTGCGTCTGGGGCAACCACTCGCCGACCATGTACGCCGACTACCGTTTTGCCACCATCCGGGGCGAGTCGGTCAAGACCATGATCAACGACCAGGAATGGAATGCCAACGTGTTCTTGCCCACCGTGGGCAAGCGCGGTGCGGCCATCATTGAAGCGCGTGGTTTGTCTTCCGCAGCCTCGGCCGCCAACGCCGCGATCGACCACATGCGCGATTGGGCTTTGGGCACGCACGGCAAGTGGGTCACCATGGGCATTCCTTCGCAAGGCTGGTATGGCATCCCCAAAGACGTCATGTTTGGCTTTCCTGTGACCTGCGAAAATGGCGAATACAAAGTCGTTGAAGGCTTGGAGATCGATGCATTCAGCCAAGGCTGCATCGACAAGACCCTCAAAGAGCTGACCGACGAACAAGCGGGCGTGGCCCATTTGATTTGACAGGACTTGAGCGTGTCCGTGCACCCCAGAGACGTTTTGCTCGGCGCCCAAGCGGGCGCTGTGCAACTGCCCGTTTGTGACCATTACAGTGGCGTGGAAGTGCGTATGCGCAAGAGCTTGCAATTGCAAGCTGACATGACTCAAGAGTTCGGCACTTGCGTCTTTGATGTGTCATTGGACTGTGAAGATGGTGCCCCCGTGGGCGGTGAAGCCGAGCATGCGGAGTTGGTGATTAACCTGGCCTTGAACGCCGCGCCCGAGGCCCGTGTGGCTGTGCGGGTTCATCCCGTCGATCACCCCAGTTTTGAGGCCGACATGGCGGTCATTGCGGGCAAGGCCGGGCACCGGTTGACCCACATCATGGTGCCCAAGGTCGAGTCCGCTGCGGATGTGATTCGCGCCGAACAAGCCTTGCACCATGCGGGCGCCAGCGATTTGCCTTTGCATGTGTTGATTGAGTCCCCTGCGGCTGTTCAACGCGCTTTTGAAATTGCCGCACATCCCCGCGTGCAGTCCATTGGTTTTGGTGTGATGGATTTTGTTTCGGCCCATGGCGGCGCCATTCCTGCTGAGGGCATGTCCTCTGAAGGCCAGTTTGCGCACCCCTTGGTGCTGCGTGCGAAGCTTGAAATTGCGAGTGCCTGCCATGCCTTTGGCAAAGTGCCCTCGCATTGTGTGGTCACTGAATTCAATGATCTGCGTGCCATCCAGATGGCCGCTGAGCGCGCCGCCCGGCAACTGGGATACACCCGGATGTGGAGTATTCACCCGGCCCAAATCCGCCCCATTTTGGAGGCCATGGCCCCCAAGGCACAAGAAATCGATTGGGCCAGTGACATCATTGCTGCAGCGCAAGCGGCCGATTGGGCCCCGATCAGTTACGGGGGCCAGCTGCATGACCGTGCCAGTTACCGTTATTTCTGGCAGGTCATAGAGCGTGCACATCGAACGGGGCGTGATCTGCGCCCTGAGATGAAAATGTATTTTCAGCTGCATTGAGTTGTATCGCATTCGAAAGAGCCCCCCATGAAAACAATCCCATTGGCTTTCTTGCTTTGTGCCTCTTTCTTTTCGTGCGCTTGGGCGCAGACGCCTGCGCATGCAGTTAAACCTGTGGCTGCATCTGCCAAATCCGCGTCAAAACAGCCCGCGTCAAAACAGCCCGCGTCTGATGAACCCGCATCACCCGAAGCCTTGGACATCGCGCAGCGCGTGCACTTGGGGTCTATGCCTTGTGAATTAGGTGCCTCAGTTCACTTGCGCAGTGACCCGGCAGCGCCAGGCTATTTTCATGTGAGCGGCAAAGGTTTTCACTACCGAATGAAGCCGGTGGCGACCACCACGGGCGCCATTCGACTCGAAGATCTCAAGGCGGGCGCTGTTTGGTTGCAACTGGCCAACAAATCCATGCTGATGGACCAAAAAAATGGCCGCCGCGTGGCCGATGAATGCGCTCACCCTGACCAAGTCGCTTTTGCCAAAGACATGGTCAACAACCCGCCCCCTGCTTTGATCGACACGACAGGCATGGGCCGATGACCTTGCCAATCCATTTTTTATTTTCACTTTGACCGACAGGAGTAAACCATGTTGAAAGCCTACCGAGACCATGCCGCACAACGCGCTGCATTGGGTATCCCACCTTTGCCTTTGGATGCCAAGCAAACGGCTGAGTTGATCGAGTTGATCAAATCACCACCGGCTGGTGAAGACGCCTTCTTGATGGATTTACTGACCCACCGCGTCCCTCCGGGCGTGGACGATGCGGCCAAAGTCAAAGCCTCTTTCCTGGCGGCTGTGGCCCACGGCGAAATCACCGTGGTCTTGGTTTCCAAAGCCAAAGCCACCGAGTTACTCGGCACGATGGTGGGCGGCTACAACGTCAAACCGCTGATCGATTTGCTCGACAATGCCGAAGTGGCCAGCATCGCAGCCAACGCCTTGAAAAAGACCTTGTTGATGTTCGACTTCTTCCATGACGTCGCCGAAAAAGCCAAGGCGGGCAACGCCCATGCCAAGGCCGTGATCCAAAGCTGGGCCGATGCGGACTGGTTCACTTCGCGTCCTGAAGTTGAGAAAAAAATCACCATCACTGTGTTCAAAGTGCCGGGTGAAACCAACACCGATGATCTCTCGCCCGCCCCCGATGCCTGGAGCCGCCCCGACATTCCCTTGCATTACTTGGCGATGCTCAAAAACACCCGTGAAGGTGCGCCCTTCAAGCCCGAAGAAGACGGCAAGCGCGGCCCCATGGCCATGGTTGAGGAGCTGAAGAAAAAAGGCCATTTGGTGTCTTATGTGGGCGACGTGGTCGGCACAGGTTCTTCCCGCAAGTCGGCCACCAACAGCATCATCTGGGGCTTTGGCGAAGACATCCCGTTTGTGCCCAACAAGCGTTTCGGGGGCGTGACTTTGGGTGGCAAAATTGCCCCCATCTTCTTCAACACCCAAGAAGATTCGGGCGCTTTGCCCATCGAAGTGGATGTAACGGCCCTGAACATGGGTGACGTGGTGGACGTCTTGCCCTACGACGGCAAGATCGTCAAGAACGGTGAAACCGTGACCACCTTCCAACTCAAGAGCGATGTGCTGTTTGACGAAGTGCGTGCTGGTGGCCGTATCAACCTGATCATCGGTCGCAGCCTGACCGCCAAGGCGCGTGATTTCTTGGGTCTGCCCGTGTCGACCGTGTTCCGTTTGCCCACCGCGCCGATCATCACCAAGGCTGGCTTTACGCTGGCGCAAAAGATGGTCGGTCGTGCCGTCGGTTTGCCTGAAGGCCAAGGCGTTCGCCCCGGTACTTACTGCGAACCCAAGATGACCACCGTGGGCTCACAAGACACGACCGGCCCGATGACCCGTGACGAGTTGAAAGACCTGGCTTGCTTGGGCTTTTCGGCTGACATGGTCATGCAGTCCTTCTGCCACACAGCCGCTTACCCCAAGCAAGTCGACGTGAAGATGCACCACGACCTGCCTTCTTTCATCAGCAACCGCGGTGGTGTGTCCTTGCACCCCGGTGACGGCATCATCCACAGCTGGTTGAACCGTTTGCTGCTGCCGGACACCGTGGGCACCGGCGGCGATTCGCACACCCGTTTCCCGATCGGTATTTCTTTTCCAGCCGGCTCCGGTCTGGTGGCTTTCGGCGCTGCCACGGGCGTCATGCCTTTGGACATGCCCGAGTCCATTCTTGTGCGTTTCAAAGGCCAGATGCAGCCGGGCATCACCTTGCGTGACCTGGTGCACGCCATTCCTTTGTACGCCATCAAGCAAGGTTTGTTGACCGTGGCCAAGGCCGGCAAGATCAATGAATTTTCGGGCCGCATTTTGGAAATCGAAGGCCTGCCAGACTTGAAAGTCGAGCAAGCCTTTGAATTGTCCGATGCCTCAGCCGAGCGCTCAGCTGCGGGTTGCACCGTCAAGCTCAACCCCGCGCCGGTCAAGGAATACCTCAACAGCAACATCACCCTGATGAAGAACATGATCGCTCAGGGCTACAGCGACAAGCGCGCGCTGGAGCGCCGCATCAAGGCCGTGGAGGCCTGGTTGGCCAAGCCCAACCTGCTCGAAGCCGACCAGGACGCCGAATATGCGCACGTCATTGAAATTGACATGAGCGAGCTCAAAGAGCCGGTGGTCTGCTGCCCCAACGACCCGGACGACGCCAAGCTGTTGTCCGAAGTGGCCGGCCAGAAGATCGATGAAGTCTTCATCGGCTCGTGCATGACCAACATCGGTCACTTCCGCGCTGCCTCCAAGCTGCTCGAAGGCAAGCGTGACATCCCGGTCAAACTGTGGATCGCGCCACCGACCAAGATGGATGCTGCCGAGTTGACCAAAGAGGGTCACTACGGCGTCTTCGGAGCGGCCGGTGCGCGCACCGAAATGCCAGGCTGCTCGTTGTGCATGGGCAACCAGGCGCAAGTGCGAGAAGGGGCCACGGTCATGTCCACATCGACCCGCAACTTCCCGAACCGATTGGGTAAAAACACCAACGTGTATTTGGGTTCTTCCGAGCTGGCCGCCATTTGCTCCAAGTTAGGCCGCATCCCCACCGCCGCTGAGTATGCAGCCGACATGGGTGTCATCAACGCCGACAGCACAGAGATCTACAAGTACATGAACTTCGACCAGATCGAAGAGTACGTGGACGTGGCCAAAGGCGTGGCCGCCTGAGGCGTCGCAGCCGGATGCCCGCCCTCTAGCAACCAAGGTCCCGGATTGAACCGCCTGCAGCCCCTGTTGATCGCAGGGGGAGGCATTGGCGGTTTGGCCGCGGCCTGGCGTTGCGCTGGCGCAGGTTGGCCGGTGGAGGTGGTCGAGCGTGCACCCGCTTTCAGTGAGGTGGGTGCAGGCATTCAGATCGGACCGAACGTCACCCGCTTGTTGGCAGTCTGGGGTTTGGACAAGGCCTTGCAGCAGGTGGCCGCCTATCCACCCAAATTGCTGCTGCGGCAAGCGGATACAGGGGCTCCCACAGGGCAGTTGCAACTCGGAGCCCAGGCCTTGGCGCGTTACGGTGCCCCTTATGCCACGCTCCACCGCGCCGATTTGCACGCGCTGTTCTTGGAGGCTTTGCAGGTGCAAGGCCATGCGCAGCTGTGCCTGAACCGCAGCTTCACCCACTACACCGAAGACGCGAATGGTTTGACAGTGCATTACGACGATGGGCACAGCCAAGGCGCCTGCGCCTTGGTGGGGGCAGATGGTTTGTGGAGCCGTGTGCGGGCCCTCATGCTGGCCGACGGTCCGCCGCGCTTGACCGGCCATCTGGCATACCGCGCCATGCTGGTGCAAGCCGATTTGCCGGAGGCCTTGCGCAGCCAGAACATCACGGTATGGATGGGGCCGCACCTGCATGTGGTGCAGTACCCGGTGCGAAGGGGGGAACTGCTCAACCTGGTGGTTGTGGTGAAGGGACCTGCGCCGCAAGACATGCCAGGTTGGGACCACGCGGCCAATGCCACCGATCTGCAACGTGCATTGGGCGATGTGTGTTCGCCACTGCGAGCCCTCATGGACGCAGTACCCGCCTGGCGTTTGTGGCCGCTGTCCGATCGATCACCTTTGCAAGGTGCGCACCAACAAGCCCAAGGGCGGGTGGCGCTTGTGGGTGATGCGGCGCACCCCATGCGGCCCTTTTTGGCGCAAGGCGCAGGCATGGCGATTGAAGATGCCGATGCCTTGGCCCGACATCTCGCCCAGCCCGGCTCCGATGTGGTGACCAAGCTGTCCGCCTATGCGCAGGCCCGATGGCAACGCAATGCGAAAGTGCAAGCGCGTGCCATCCGCAATGGGCAAATCTTCCATGCCACCGGCTGGTTGCGCTGGGGACGTGACCTCTCCACCCGATTGTGGGGTGAAGGCCTGCTGGACATGCCTTGGCTGTATCGGGGACCCTAGAGGCCGGCCGCTCAGGCCTGCAGGGCAAGAAGATTTATGCAGCGCCAATTTGCATGCCAGGTGACTCAAGATTCAAGCCAGCATTCGCAGGTGAAAAAAACGCCTCCAGGAGATGCCATTGAGATGAGCGGCACAGTTTCCACATTCTTGTACAACGCCCACGGCGATTGCGACGGGCTGATGCTCGACGGGGACAAGCAGATTCACTTTCCGCCCCATGCGCAAACCCCGTGGGGTCCGATGCCAAAGCATCAAGACAATGGCGGCAAACCGTGTCGGTGGCGAGCTCTTGCGCAGGCCTCGCTGCCTTGTGCAAATTCACGGCAAGGCGAGGGGCGCCATTCGTAAATGCCGCAAATGGCTTTCACGCCCGTCTCGCCGTAGAGCGCCGCGCAGCGCGGTGGGCTGTGGTCGGTGCCGCGCATGCGGCAGGTGTGCTCGGTGATGGGTGAGGCCAGCCCGGTGGGCACCTCCCCGCCGCCTTCTTCGTACTCATAAACTGAAAAATCCACCCGAAAGCTCACGCAGCAAGCGCCGCAGGTGGTGCAATTGGACATGGTGGGTGAGGTTGAGATGGACCCCGGATCCCGTCCGGGGGGACAGATCAGGATCGGACGCGGCCGAGCAGCAGAAACTCCATCAAGGCCTTTTGGGCATGCAAACGGTTCTCGGCTTCGTCCCAGACCACCGACTGCGGGCCATCAATGACTTCTGCGCTGACCTCTTCGCCGCGGTGGGCGGGCAGACAATGCATGAACAGCGCATCGGGCTTGGCCATGCGCATCATGTCTGCATCGACGCACCAGTTGGCAAAAGCTTGTTTGCGGGCTTCGTTCTCGGCTTCGTAACCCATGCTGGTCCACACATCGGTGGTGACCAAGTCAGCGCCGCGGCAGGCTTCATGCGGGTCGGCAAAAATTTTGCAGGATGCGTGGCTGCGCAAGCCGGCCACGGCTGGGTCCACTTCATAGCCGCTTGGGGTGCTCAGGTGCACCGTGAAGCCCAGCAATTCGGCCGCCTGTAGCCAGGTGTTGGCCATGTTGTTGCCGTCGCCCACCCAAGCCACGACCTTGCCTTTGAGACAGTCCAGGACCTTGTCTTGGGCCCCGGGTGAGCCGCGGTGTTCGATGTAAGTGAAGAGGTCCGCCAGGATCTGGCAGGGGTGGAATTCGTTGGTCAGGCCGTTGATGATGGGCACGCGCGAATGCGCGGCAAAGCGCTCAATCTTGTCTTGGCCGTAGGTGCGTATCATCACCAAGTCGGTCATGCGGCTGATCACGCGGGCGCTGTCTTCAATCGGTTCGGCGCGACCCAGTTGGCTGTCGCCCGTGGTCAGGTGCACCACCGAGCCGCCGAGTTGGTACATGCCCGCTTCAAAGCTCACGCGGGTGCGGGTGCTGGCCTTTTCAAAAATCATGGCCAGCGTGCGATCGGCCAATGGGTGGTATTTTTCGTAGGCCTTGAACTTGCGTTTGATCTCGGCAGCGCGTGCAAACAGGTGTGCGTACTCGTCAGCGCTGAGGTCTGTGAATTGCAAGTAGTGCCGCACCGGTGCTGCGGATGTCAGGCTCATGTTGGTTCTGCCAAAAAAGCCTTGATCAGCGGCAGCAGGAGGCCCAGCACCTCGTCCGCTTCGGCGGTGGTCATGATCAGCGGCGGCAACAGGCGCACCACAGTGTCGGCGGTCACATTGATGATCAGACCCGCGTCAGCGGCTTGTTTGAGCAGCACACCGCAAGGGCGATCGAATTCGATGCCAATCATCAGGCCTTGGCCACGGATGTCCTTGACGCCTTGGAGGCCGCCCAATGCGGCGGTCAGCTGGTCGTGGAAGTGGGCACCCAGGCGGGCGGCGTTGCCCAGCAGGTCGTCTTTTTCCATGATGCGGATGGTTTCCACACCGGCCCGCATCGCCAGCGGGTTGCCACCAAAGGTGGTGCCGTGGTTGCCGGGCTGGAAGATGTGGGCGGCCTTGGGGCCCGCGACCACAGCGCCGATCGGCACACCCGAGCCCAAGCCTTTGGCCAGCGGCATGACGTCGGGCACGATGCCAGCCCACTGGTGGGCAAACCATTTGCCGGTGCGTCCAATGCCGCACTGCACTTCGTCGATCATCAAGAGCCAGTCTTGCTGATCGCACAGGGCGCGCACGTCGCGCAGGTAGTCGGCGCGCATGGGGTTGATGCCGCCTTCGCCCTGGATGGTCTCAAAGAACACGGCCACGACATCGGGGTCGTTGACGGTGGCTTGTTTCAGGGCCTCGATGTCGTTGAGGGGCACGCGCACAAAGCCTTCGAGCATGGGACCAAAGCCTTGCTGCAGCTTCAGGTTGGCTGTGGCGCTCAAGGTGGCGATGCTGCGGCCATGGAAGGCTTTTTCATAGACGACGATCTTAGGGTTGGTGATGCCCTTGTCATGGCCAAATTTGCGCGCCAATTTGATGGCCGCTTCGTTGGCTTCCAAGCCCGAGTTGCAGAAGAATACATTCGTCATGCCCGACAACTCGACCAGCTTGGCAGCCAGCAGTTCTTGGTTAGGCACATGGAAGTAATTGCAGGTGTGGATGATCTTGCTGATTTGGTCCTGCAGCGCGGGCGCAAACTCAGGGTGGTTGTGGCCCAGCGTGTTCACCGCAATGCCGGCCAGCGCGTCCAGATAGGCTTTGCCATTGATGTCCCAAACTCGGCATCCCTGACCGTGACTCAACGCAATGGGCAGGCGCCCATAGGTGTTCATGGTATGCGGCGAGGCAGCTTCAATGAAAGCGGACATGCGAATGGACTCCTCAAAAAAAATAGGCCCCAACGGGGCTGCTGAAAAGAGATTTTAGAGGTAATTGAGCGCAGTGCAGACATTGATTTGACACGGACTGTCAGCAGACTGAGAAGTCTCAATCTGGTGGGCAAGCAGGTTTCAAGTCTTATATAAGATACAATTATTGTGCGGTGCAGCAACGGGCGATCCCCGGGCCTGCATCTTCTTTTGAAAGCACCTCTATCCGATGGTCCCCATTTCTTCCAAAGAAGTCTTCATTCAGGGCATTACCCTGGACGGGAAGACCTTTCGCCCCAGTGATTGGGCCGAAAGATTGGCAGGTGTGATGAGCCCCTTTCGCCCCGGTGGGGTGCAACCCGGCAGCCATTTGAGCTATTCACCTTGGTGCATTCCGACCACCATGGGCGGAACCAAATGTGTGGTGGTGAACCGTGATTTGCGCGACCACGAGCCCATGGCCTGGGATTTTGTGATGAATTTCGCCAAGGACAACCAACTGCAGGTCGCAGAAGTGTGTTTGCTACCGGACCCGCCGACGCGGCCTTGACGGTATCGCTTGCAGACAGCTTCAGCTGTCTGCCTTGAACCCGGTGTTTTCAATGATTTTTCGCCATGTTTCAAATTCGCTGCGAATTTGCTGTCGCAGCCCTGCGGGGGAAACAAGTTCGGCGGGTTCTAAAAATGATTTGGTCAGGCCCTCTTTGTATTCGTTGCTGTTCAAGGCAACCTGAATCTCTTGGGCAATTTGAGAGATGATCGCCGCAGAAGTTTTGCCCGGCACAAGGACCACGAACACCTCGACTGCTTCGATGTCTTTGAATCCGGACTCCTTGAAGGTGGGTACCTGCGCCAGGTAGACCGAACGCTTGCTGCCGGTGGTGGCCAAAGCCCGGAGTTTGCCGCTTTGAATGTGCGGCAACACATTCGACAAGATGGTGATGTTGGCTGCAATTTGGCCACCGATCAGGTCGGCCACAGCCGGTGCCCCGCCTTTGTAGGCGATGTGTGTCCATTCAAAACCGGCTTGACGCGCCATTTGCACGCCGGCCAAATGGGATTTGGAGCCATTGCCCGATGACGCATAAGAAGCCTGTTGCGGATTGGCTTTGCACCAAGCCGTAAAGTCAGAGACGGTTTTGACCGATGGGGGCACCAAGGGGCCCACTGCAAGCGCATAGACCGATGAGCCCACGGCGGCGACGGGCAACAAATCATGGAAGGCGTCCATGCCCATGTCCTTGAAGACGTGGGGGTAGAGGACCAACAACGAACCCGGCGTGACTGCCCAGGATTTGCCATCGGGTGCGCTGTTTTTCAGGGCTTCGAGTGCGATGCGTCCACCCGCTCCCGGTTTGTTGTCCACCAGCGGTTTAGGGCCTTGGCCAGGCATCTCTTGGGCCAGCCTGCGGGCAATGATGTCGACAGACCCACCGGGTGGGAAACCCACTGATATTTTGATGGGACTTGCAGTTTGGGCATGTGCATCAGCGCTTGACAACAACAAGCCCGTCAGGCCCCAAACCAGAGCGTGCATACAGGATCGACGATGGGGCATGGTGCATGACTCCAACAAGGTGCAGACTTTCAAGGCATGGACACTACGACTTTGCCGACATGGTTGTTGGCTTGCATGCTGTCTTTGGCTTGAGACAGTTGTGAAAAAGGAAAGACCTGGTCAATCCAGGGTCGAATCTCACCGCGGTCCATGGCCGGCCAGATCTCTTTCATGAAGCCCGCAATGGGGGCGGCTTTCTGCAAAGCGCTGCGCAACTTGTTGGAGACACCAAACAAGCGCAAGCGTTTGGCGTGCAGGGCTTGCAAGTCCAGGGGTGTGTTCAGTGTGCCATCCACATAGCCAACCATGGCCAGTCGACCTTCAAATGCCAAGCACCGGATGTCTTCTGCAAACACCGACCCGCCGACGGTATTGACCACCAAATTCACACCTTGGCCATGCGTCGCCTGCATGACGGCATCGTGAAAGTCAGCTTGCCGCGTGTGCAGTGACAGGCTTAAGCCTTGGCTTTGGAGTTTGGCCAGTTTGTCGCTCGACCCGGAGGTGCCCATCACCAGGGCGCCCAGCGCTTTGGCCATTTGCAAGGCGGCCACCCCGACGCCTGAGCTGACACCATTGATGAGAACCCATTCACCCCTTTTCAATTGACCCTGCTCATGCACAGCATCGTAGGCGGTCAGGTAAGTCAAGGGGACGGCGGCTGCCTCGTTCCAATCCAGAGCATCGGGAATGGGCATTGCCTCGCGCTCTTGCATGACGGTACGCTCAGCGAAGGCGCCAGGGCAGCGGCCCATGACGCGCTGACCCACAGCAAAATTTCTCACTTCGGCGCCGATTTCGAGCACCCTGCCAGCACCTTCCAAGCCCACTGGCTGAGGCATTGCGGACTTGCCGTGCAAACCATGAGCGACGATGAATTCACCCCGGTTCAAGCTGGCCGCATGCATCTGTATGCGCATTTGCGTCGGCTCCAGTGCGGGCTCATCGCGTTCAACGAGTTCGACCACCGCTTGGTCCTGCACGGTTCTGATCGTGTAGGCTTGCATGTCAGTCGACTTTGGCGCCAGAAGCTTCTATGAGCTTGCTCCACATGGGCGCTTCGCGTTGGTTTTGCAGTCGAAATTCGTTGGGCGAATTGTTGGGCCACGGATCCATGCCTTGTGTGGCCAGTTTGTCGCGGATGTCCTGGCGTTTAAGCACTTTCACGGCGGCTTCGAAAATCTTTTTCACATCTTCGGGTGGGGTTTTCATAGGGGCATACAGGCCAAAGGAAAAGCTGATGTTGTAGTCGGATAAGCCGGCTTCTTTCATGCCCATGATGTTGGGGATGGCCGCAGAACGTTCTTGAGTCGTGATGGCCAAGGGCCGCACGCGCCCGCCGCGCACTTGCGGCAGCACCACCGGCGAAGTTCCGAAAATCACCTGCGTATCGCCCGCAATCAAGGACTGCACCGCAGGTGCGCCACCTTTGAAGGGGATGTGCAGCATGTCCGTCTCCGCCACGCTGTTGAACAAAATGCCCGCCAAGTGCGGCGCAGAGCCGTTACCGCTGGAGCCAAAGTTGAGTTTGTCAGGGTTCTTTTTGGCGTAAGCAATCAACTCCTTGATGTTGTTGACGGGCAGGCTGGCGTTGACTGCAATGACCATCGGCCCATTGCCGAGCAAGGTGATCGGCTGAAAATCCTTCTCGATGTCGTAGGGCAGTTTTTTGTAAAGCGCTTTGTTGATGTAGGGGTTGCTGCCCACCAGCAGCGTGTAACCATCGGGCGCTGATTTATTGACCACTTCACTGGCCAAGTTGCCAGCAGCCCCTGGCCGGTTGTCGATCACGGCCGTCTGCCCTAACTCGGTGGCAATCGCTTCTCCGAGGGTGCGGGTCACAAAGTCGCCCGACCCGCCAGGTGGGTAGCCGACCACGAACTTGATGGGTTTATTCGGATAAGGCTGCGCCATGGCCGCGCAGACCGACAATAGTCCCCCCGCCAACATCCACCATGAACGTGTTCGCATTGTGTGTCTCCTATTGGCCTTGAAACTGGGGGGTGCGTTTTTCAGTGAAAGCTTTGCGGCCTTCTTTGTAATCTTCGCTGGTGAAACAAGCGTCAACCATGGCTTGAACGCCTGACAGATCCCGCTCGTGCGGGTTCTTGCGAATTTCAAGCAAGGACCGCTTGGCGGCGGCCAAGGTCAAGGGTGCGTTTTCGCAGACCATTTGGATGTAGGCACTGACCGCTTCATCAAATGCATCCACCGGCGACACTTGTTTGAGCAAGCCAATGCGCAGGGCTTCCTCTGCACCAAAAATACGCGCGCTGAAAAACAAGTCTGCCGTGTTGGCGGTACCCACCACTTCGGTGAAGCGTTTCACGCCGTCAAAAGCATAGCCCAAGCCCAAACGGCCCGCAGGCATGCGGAACTTGCTGTCCGCCGAGGCCATGCGCACATCGCAATTGAGTGCCAGCCCCAAGCCACCCCCCATGCAAATACCGCGAATCTTGGCCAAGGTGGGTTTGGGGCAATCGAGCACGGCCGCATAACCTGCTTGTGTGGCCTCGTTGTAATGGGTGCTGGCATCGCCATTGCGGTGCGTATTGAATTGCGCAATGTCGGCGCCAGACACAAAGGCCTTTTCACCCGCGCCTTGCAAAACGATCAACCGCACTTGCGGGTTGTCCACCAGGGCCTGCATGGCGATCGGCAGTGCGCACCACATTTCGTAGTTCACCGCATTGAATTTGGCAGGGTTGTTGAAGCTCACATAGCCGACATGACCTTGGACATGGTGGTCCAGTTGGCCTGCGGGTTGAGGTGCATCGCTCATGGTCAGATCACTTTCTTTAATTTGAATCGCGCAAGGGTGTCAAAGGAACCACCGAATTCACCAGCCGCCAAGGCGCAGCGAAATCCGAGTGGATGAATATGTACGGACAATACAGTGCTTGGTGCTGGAAAGTCAATCGACTTTGCCGCTGATCAGGGTAAGTCAGCACGGGCCTGACTTTGGGGTGCTGCTGGAGGCTTGCAAGGACCACGAAGTGGTGAGTTTGAACCGGCTGGCGGCATAAAGATTGGACGACACGGCCAGCAGCCGGCCCTTTGCATCCAGATAAGACCGGCGCATGTGCAAGGCAGGGCTGTTTTTGGGAACAGCCAGCAGCTTGGCGGCTTTCAAAGGCATCAGCGTGGCTTCAATGTCCTGTTTGACTTGACCAATGGCTTGCTGGTGGTCCTCTTCGAGCATCTTGAAAATGCTTTTGTGTCGCCCATGCAGCTGAGTTGCAATCGATTCGAATTCAGGCCGCAGGTAAATTTGCGTGAATGAAATCGCAGTGGCTTTGTCCAGTGTGAGGCGTTGCGTCTTCAACACAATCCAGAGCGAATCGCGTTCACAGTCCAGGACCTGGGCCAAAGCCATGTCAGCCTTGACGCTGTGTTTTTCCAGCACTTCCAAACGCGTGGCCTCGGTGTATTGGAACAACTCGTCGACAGTCCCCAAGGCGGCAACATAAGGGGCAGCCGCTTGTTTGGCGCAGACCACGGTGCCAAACCCGGCGCGCTTGGCAATCAGGCCCCGCTCGGCCAACGTGCGGGTGGCTTCACGCACCGTGTGCCGGCTGACCTGGTAGCTGATGCCCAGCTGCTCTTCGGTGGGAAAGATGCTCCCCACAGGGTAAATCCCTTTGGCAATGTCGTTTTCCAGGCGCTCGCGCACAATCAAATAGCGGGGTTTGGCGTCTGAAATTTTCGGCATGACCTCAGTTTACTGGCTTTGGTTGACATTGCGAACGGGCCAGATGAGAATGTACGTACATTTGATTTTTACCAGACTCACTCGCCATGACCCTGCCTCTTGCACCGCCCCCCCCAACAGCCATTCAACCCTTTGCAGGCTTGGTCGTGGTGGAGCTCGGGCACAGCGTGGCAGCGCCATTTGCCGCGCATATTTTGAGTGAGTTGGGTGCGAAAGTCGTGAAAATTGAAAAGAAAGAGGGCGACGATGCGCGCAAATGGGGGCCACCTTTTTGGGAAGGTGCCGCGGCTTTGTTTCAGGCTTTGAATCGGAACAAGTCTTCGGTGGTATGCGACTTTCATGACCCCGCACATGTTGAAGCCGTCAAGTCCTACATCCAGGCTCAAGCCGATGTGGTCTTGCAAAATCTCAGGCCCGGGCAGGTGGAGAAAATCGGCATTGATGGCCCCACTTTGTGCGCCACAAAACCCGGTTTGATTTATTGCAACTTGGGTGCTTTTGGCAGTGAAGGGCCACTCAAAGACCGTCCTGGTTATGACCCCTTGATGCAGGCCTTTGGCGGCATCATGAGCACCACCGGCGAGGAAGGCCGACCCGCAGTGCGGGTGGGTGCCTCGATTGTGGACATGGGCACAGGCCTGTGGGCCATGATTGGAATTTTGACGTCCTTGTACGAACGCCAAAAAACAGGTGTTGGCCGGGTGGTGGATGTGTCCTTGTTTGAAACCGCCACCTCATGGGTGTCCTTGCTGGCGTCTCAGTATCTGGCCAGCGGGGAATCAGCGCAAAAACAAGGCTCAGGTGCCACCGGGATAGCCCCTTACAAGGCTTATGCCACCAGCGATGGGGAAATTGTGGTGGCCGCGGGCAGTGACGGTTTGTTCAAGCGTTTGGCGCAAGCGGTTCATCACCCTGAGTGGCTTGACGATCCCCGTTTTGTAGACAATCCGAGCCGCGTGCAACATCAGGTGGCCTTGTACGGTTTGCTGGATGCGATTTTGCTGACGCGCGATACGCAGACCTGGGTGACTTGCTTCGAGGCCGCGGGCATTCCTTGTTCGGCCGTGCAGAACATTGCACAGATGGTGGCGCACCCGCAAACCCAAGCCCTGCAACTGATCCAGGAGGTCCCGGGAACAGGCATGCGATTTTTTGGCTTGCCTTTGCGCTTGGACGGGCAAAGGCCCGCGCCCCGCAGTGCGCCTCCCAAGTTGGGCGAACACCAGCATGAGATTTTCAAAACCGGAGAAACCAAGCTATGAACTGGCCTGTGTACGACACTTTACTGACCGACATGGTGGACGACCATGTGCTGTTGGTGACCCTCAACCGCCCCCATGTTGGCAATGCGCTGAACACCCAAATGGGGGCTGATTTTTTGGATTTATGGACCCGTTTGACGGAAGATGCCGGCGAGGTGCGCTGCATCGTTTTGAAAGGCGCAGGCGATAAAATTTTCTGCGCCGGTGGCGATCTGAAAGAGCGCAACGGCATGACCAAGGCCCAATGGATCAAACAGCACCAGTTGTTTGAGCGCATGTATTGGGCGCTGACGGACTTGCCGGTTCCTGTGATTGCGGCGGTCAATGGGCATGCCTATGCCGGGGGATTTGAAACGGTGTTGTCTTGCGATTTTGCTTACGCGTCCAACACGGCGCGATTTGCTTTGACCGAGGTCACGCTGGGCATCATGCCGGGGGCTGGAGGCACACAAAACTTACCGCGCGCCATTGGTGAGCGCAAAGCCAAAGAAATGCTGATGACCGGCCAGCCGATTCATGCGCAAAAGGCGCTGGACTGGGGCATCTTCAATGCCATTGCCGAGCCTGCAGACGTTGTGCCGATGGCCATCCAAACAGCGCAGACCATTGCAGGCAACGCGCCCCTGTCGGTGCGGCAAATCAAAAAGTCGGTGCGTTACGGGCATCAAATGGAATTGCGCACGGCCTTTCGTTTTGAGGTGGAAGCCTACAACCATTTGATTGAAACCGAAGACCGGTACGAAGGCGTCTTGGCCTTCAACGAAAAACGCAAAGCAGTGTTCAAAGGGCGCTGAGCGCGTCATTCATTCAGGAGTTTTCCCCATGCAAGAAGTTGATGTTCATGTCCGCGAAGTCGGGCTGCGCGATGGCCTTCAAATCCACCCTGTTTTCATGCCCACCGAGACCAAACTGGCATGGATCCGCGCCGAGGCTGCAGCGGGCGTGGCTGAAATAGAAGTCACCTCGTATGTGCCTGCCAAAGTGGTGCCGCAATTTGTGGACGCTGAAACGGTCACGGTGGAGGCATTGAAAATCAAAGGCTTGACGGTGTCTGCCTTGATTCCCAATTACCGCGGCGCTGAAAGAGGAATCGAGTTGGGCGCACACAAACTGAACTTTGTGATGTCTGTGAGCAAGACGCACAACCTCAAAAATGTACGCCGAGAGCGCGAAGAGTCGCTGGCGGATTTCATCCGGATTGTGGAACTGGTGCGCGCGCAACCCGCGCAGACGCGCCCTGTCCTTGTCGGTGGATTGGCCACCGCCTTTGGCTGCTCCTATGAGGGCCGAGTGCCCGTAGCCGATGTGGTCAAGTATGCGGTGGCTTTCGCACAGGCCGGTGCGCAAGAGATCGTGGTGCCTGACACCGTCGGTTACGCCGATCCGCAACAGGTGCGCACCGTGTTCAAGGCCGTGATGGATGCGGTGGGGCCCATTCCTGTGGCCGCCCATTTTCATGACACGCGCGGCATTGGTCTGGCCAATGTCACGGCGGCGTTGGAGTGTGGTGTGCGCCGATTTGATGCTTCTTTGGCAGGCATGGGAGGCTGCCCTTTTGCGCCCGGTGCCACGGGCAACATCGTGATGGACGATTTGTGTTTCATGCTCGAATCCATGGGCTTGAAAACGGGTGTTGATCTGGCGCAGTTGTTGGCGATTCGCGAGCTGGTGCGCGCCGCGTTGCCAGATATTGAAATGCACGGCGCCTTGGCGCGTGCTGGCCTGCCCCAACACTTTGACAAGCCAGGTCACCGGCAACTCGCGCTCGATTGCGTGTAATCGAATCCACAGGAACAACCCATGTCAGAACATCCTCCATCAGCCGAAGTCCAGATCGCCCTGGGCGAAGATTACCCTGAAATCCGCGAAAGCATTCGCAAAATTTGCGCAGGCTTTCCAGGCGCATATTGGCGCGACCTCGAAGAGCGCATTGCCTATCCGACCGAGTTCGTCAATGCACTGACCGAGGCGGGATATCTGGCCGCTTTGATCCCCGAGGCATACGGTGGCGCCGGTTTGCCCCTGCGTGCGGCAGCCGTGATCCTGGAGGAAATCCATGCCTCTGGTTGTAATGCCGGCGCTTGCCATGCGCAGATGTACATCATGGGCACCTTGCTGCGGCATGGCTCGCCCGCGCAAAAATCCCAGTACCTGCCGCAGATCGCATCGGGGGCCTTGCGCCTTCAGGCCTTTGGCGTGACCGAGCCCACCTCGGGCACCGACACCACCAAGCTCAAAACCCGGGCCGTTAAAAATGGCGATCACTATGTCGTGCACGGTCAAAAAGTCTGGACTTCCCGCGCCCTGCACTCCGACATGATGCTCTTGCTGGCCCGCACCACGCCGCTGGACCAGGTCAGCAAAAAGACCGAAGGCCTGTCGGTCTTTTTGGTCGATATCCGCGAAGCTCTGGGCCATGGATTGGAGATCAAGCCGATCAAGGCCATGATCAACCACCATGCCACCGAAGTGTTTTTTGACGGCATGAAAGTGCCAGCCGCCAATCTGATTGGTGAAGAAGGCAAAGGCTTCAAATACATCCTGGACGGCATGAATGCCGAGCGCATTTTGGTCTCCTCCGAATGCATTGGCGATGCGCGCTGGTTCGTTAAAACGGCGGTCAACTACGCCAAAGAACGGGTGGTGTTTGACCGCCCGATCGGGCAAAACCAGGCGATTGCATTTCCGATTGCCCGGGCGCATGCCGAGACCGAGGCGGCTGATTTGCTGCTGCGCAAAGCCAGCGCTTTGTTTGCTGCCGGGCAAGCCTGCGCGCCCGAAGTCAACATGGCCAAACTGCTGGCCTCTGAAGCCGCGTGGCACGCTGCCGAAGCCTGTCTGCAAACCCACGGTGGCTTCGGTTACGCCCGTGAATACGACGTGGAGCGCAAATGGCGCGAAACCCGGCTGATGCAAATCGCACCCATCTCCACCAACCTGGTGTTGTCTTATGTTGCCGAGCATGTGCTTGGCTTGCCCCGTTCTTTCTGAAAGGTCCCACCCATGACTGGATTGACGTCAGCGCTGGCCCAGTTTGCAAGCCAGCCGAACTTTGCCCCTTTGCCAGCCCGCGCAGTGCAAATCGTGCAGTCGGGCTTCATTGACACCATCGGCACCATGCTGGCCGGGCGCGATGAGCCGGTGGTGCGCATGGCGCAATCGATGGTGGCAGACAAACAGTCGTCGCTTCGCGAGGCCTCCATGCTGTGGGGCCCTGTGCAGGCCAGCGCCAGCGATGCAGCTTTGGTCAACGCTACCGCCGGGCACGCCTTGGACTTTGACGACGTGGCCTTGGGCGGCCATCCCAGCACGGTGCTCGTGCCCGCCGTGCTGGCCGCTGGGCAGCATGCAGGGGCCACTGGCGATCAGGTCTTGCGGGCCTACTTGATCGGCTACGAAGTGTGGGCTGAACTGTTCGTGCGTGAAAAAGACGCTTACCACCTCAAAGGCTGGCACCCGACGGCGGTGTTGGGCACGGTTGGCGCGAGCGCTGCTGTGGCCCACTTGTACGGTTTGTCAGCGGCGCAGTGCCAACATGTGATCGCTTTGGCCGCCAGCATGGCCAGCGGCCTGGTGGCCAACTTTGGCACCATGACCAAACCTTTGCATGCAGGGCGTGCAGCCTCATGCGCCATCGAGGCGGTGCGCTGGGTCCAAAAAGGTTTGACGGCAGCGCCTGACGCCTTGGAACATGCGGCTGGATATCTTTCGGCCTTGTCGCCGAACGGCGCTGTAGACCGCACCTCGGCGGTGGGCGATTTGGGGCAGCGGTTTCGCATTTTGGAGTCGGGTTTGTCGATCAAAAAATACCCGACTTGCTATGCCACCCATCGCGTGATCGACGGCGTGCTGGACCTGTGTGCCCAACATCGCATCGGGCTGCAGGACGTGGCCCAGGTGCATACCCACATCGGTGTGGCGCAGGCCTCGATGCTGCGCAACCATCAGCCGCAAACCGGTCTCGAAGCCAAGTTCAGTATGGAGTTCGCAGTGGCCTCTTGCCTGGTGCGCGGCAAGGTAGGCTTGGCCGAATTGGACGACGATTTTGTGCAGTTCAGCGCGGTCAAAGACGCCATGGGCAAAGTCAAGATCAGCACAGTCGATACGCAATGCAACATCGAGCCGGTGTTTGCCATGCATGATCGCGTGCAACTGCAATTGCACAATGGCACGCTGCTCGATTCCGGTGACATTCGCTTTGCGCGCGGCAACGCCATGTTGCCCTTGCGGGATGCCGACTTGCAAGCCAAATTCATGGACTGTGTGCAAGATGCGCCACTGGATGGCGCGGCATTGTTCAGCCAACTCTCGGACCTGTCTGCGCAGGTCAATGTGCTTTTCGCCCCCACCCATGGATCAAGGAGACCCTCATGAAAAAAATCCTCGCGGCCTTTCTGCTCGCTTGCACGGCTCTGGCCAGCTTGGCGCAAAGCGCATACCCCACCAAGCCGGTCAAGGTCATCGTGCCCTTTCCTGTAGGGCAAGCCACGGATGTGATCGCCCGCATCCTGTCGCAGGAATTCACCGAGACCTTGGGACAGAGTTTTTATGTGGACAACAAAGGGGGCGCCGCTGCCATCGTCGGCATGGAAGCGGCCAAGGCCTCAGCACCCGACGGCTATACCTTGCTGATGGCCTCCAGCGGTCCCTTGACCATCAATCCGGCTTTGTATTCGAAACTGACCTATGACACCTTGCGTGATTTTCAACCGATTGGCACGGCCGTGATCGTGCCGCAGTTCCTGGTGGTCAACAAGGACTTTCCGGCCAACAACCTCAAGGACTTGATTGCCTATGTCAAACAAAACCCTGGCAAAACCAATTACGGCTCGGGCGGCAGCGGCTTGACCAACCATCTGACCATGGAGATGCTCAAAAGCCAGACCGGCATGCAAATCACCCATGTCCCCTACAAAGGCGCAGCCGCAGCCTTGACCGGCTTGATTGGGGGTGAGATCGACATGATGTTCGAGTCAGGCCCGCCCGTGATCCCGCACATCAAAAGCGGCAAACTCAAAGTGATCGCGGTGGGCAGCAAAAAACGTTCCGTCTCCATGCCCGATGTATCGACTGTGGCAGAGGCTGGCGTACCCGGATTTGCCGCTCAGACCTGGGCCGCCTTGTTGGCACCCGCACAAACACCCAAAGCCATCATCACCAAAATGAATGCCGAATTGAATCTGGCTTTACAAAAAACAGCCATCAAAGATCGCTTGATGACCTTGGGCGCAGAAGTATTTGAAGGCACCCCTGATCAGGCGGTGGAGCACATCAAATTTGAATTGGCCAACTGGGCCGCCGCGGTCAAAGCCTCTGGCGCCAAAGCCGATTGAGCGGGCCCATGCCCACAGTCGCCTGGTCCGACCAGCTGCAGGTCCTGGCAGCGCGCATGGGCCAGCAAATTGCCGTGACCGATGCACACGGCCAGCAGCTGAGCTATGCGCAGCTCTCGCAGGATGGGCACACCATCGCACACGGTTTGTTGGCGCGCGGTCTCGGGTCTGGTCAAGCCATCGGTGTGTGGCTGCCCAATTCGCTCGATGCTGTGCGTTGCGCCTTTGGCATCCGTTTGATGGGCGGCGCCGAAACGCCCTTGTCTTGGTCACTCACCGACGATGAGTTTCAATGGTGCGCGGGCCTGGCCAATGTGCAATGCGTGATCACCCGCGCCGATCGTGCAGACCGGGTGCGAGCCTGCGGTCAGGTGCCTGTGTTGTTGGACGAGTTCATGGGCGCTGACGCTGCGGCTTCATTGCCACCGGTGAACGGGACGGACACCGGACGCATCCTGTTCACCTCGGGCACCACGGGTAAACCCAAAGGGGTGATCTACACCCATGGTGCACGTTGGGTCGGCGAGCAAATGCTCAAGGCGGCCATGCCCATGGTGCCCAGCGCCCAGGACACCCTCTTGTTGATGACGCCGTTTGTGCATGGCGCTTCGCTGCTGACCTTTGCTTGGTGTGACCTGGGTGGGCATGTGTTGTTGCACGAAGGTGTGGACATGGCAAAGATCGAACCGCTTTTGCAGCAGCGCGCCTTGCAAGCCGTGTTTGCGCCGCCCACGGTGTTGGCCAAAATCACGCAGGCGATGGCGGGCCAGCAGGTGCAGGGCGTGCGCAGCATCTTCACCGGCACGCAGGCCATGACGGCGCACTTGTACCAAGCCACCTGTGCGCTCTTCGGGCCGGTGGTCCGCATCACTTATGGCAAGTCGGAGTGTGTGAACCCGATCACCGTGTTAAGTCCGGCGCAAACCCATGCGTATTTCACGCAAGCCCAGCTGCCTGCCGGGGCTTGTGTGGGTTGGCCGGTGCCCGGGGTGGAGCTGCGGATAGTGGCCCCTCAGGACAGCGATCAAGCGTTTCAAGGCGAGGTCTATTTGCGTGCACCGCATCTGTGTGCAGGCCTGATTTACCCCGAGGGTGTGGTCGGCCACGCAGACGGCTGGCATGCGACGGGGGATCTGGGTTACATCGATTCCGCAGGCCGCTTGTTGCTCACTGGCCGTGTGGCCGATGTGATCAAAACCGGCGGCTATCGCGTCAACCCGGACGAAATCGAAGCCGCTCAAGCGGGTGGCAGTTTGTTTGGCGCTTTGTGCGTCACATCCGTGCCTTCGGATTATTGGGGTGAAGTGATCATCGCTGTCGCGCAAGATGCGCAACCCGGATGGGCAGACGAGGCGCGCGCCCGCGTGGCCAATCTGTCCAAATACAAACAGCCCCGTTTGTATGTGAGTTTGTCAAGCTTGCCGCGCAATGCCCAAGGCAAGGTCAGTCGCCGGCAAGTGGCCCAAGCCGTCTTGCAAAGCCACACATGGAGCGATGGGCCCTATCCTGCACTCCAGCCAGTCCCTTGCAGGGATTCAAGTCTTTGAATGCATTCAGCATCCAAGGATACCTTTGGCGCAGCCTTCGCGGCGTTTGGCGGGCAGTCCATGCCCGAGGTGGCTAACTGTACTGACGCCCAAGTCATCATGCAATTGAGCGAGGTCAAGCTGGGTTGAAGCTCAACTTGGGGATAAGCGCGTTAGGCAGGGAACGCCCAGTGGGCTGAGTTGCAGCGGAAGCAGGGGAAGTAGGGGGTCGGTTTGCGCAAGGTCAGGCCGCCGTCAAGAACCGGAAGTTGGCGGTTTGCGCATCCAGCGAATGGGTTGCTCGCGCACGGGTCGGGCCAAGGCGCCTTGCGCACGCAGTTGGCTGTCCAGGGCCTGGCCCGCGTCGTCTTTCAAGGCCGCTGCGCGCCACTGGGACACACTCTGCGCCGTTTGTGGCGCGGTGGGGTTCAAGGCTTGCGCGAGGATGTGCAGCAAATTGTGTTTGCCGCGCTCATTGGTGCTGCCATAGCCTTTGATCAATTGACCGCATCGAGCCAATTCCAGACCCAGTGCAGCGCTGTGTTGCAGGCCTTTGCCGACAGCGCCTAGCCATTGCGTGATGAGTGATTGCTCCAAGGCGTACCGCGATCCCCAGGGGCGCAATGATTTGCAGGCGGCTAAGGTGCGCAGCGCCAGCATGCCCAGCACCGAGTGGGTGCCGATCTTCAAGGGCAAGGCCCAGGGCGATTGGCCCTTGGCTGTCCGCTTGTTTTCCCATCGCATCAAAGCTTCAGCCCAGCGTGTTGGCAGCATGGCTGCAAATTCGGGTACGCCTGGTTTGAAATGATCGTAGACCTTGAGCAGGTCAGCTTCTTGTGATTTGACTTCGCTTTGCACCCGCTGCCATCGGCTTTGGCGGCTTTTCAGATCGGCCACGCGAACGATGTCATCGAAGGCCATCCACAGGGCCAACCAGCGCGCAGTTTCATGCGTGCAGGCCCATCCCTGTGAGCCCGCCGGATCGGCCCGTTGTTCTGCTTGAAGCACGGTTTGAAGGCGCTCCAAGTAGAGCTTGCCATAGTCGGTGTTTTGGTACTCCACGCAGCGGGCATGGCCTAAGACCACGCGTTCCCGAATGGCCAGCGGGAATGGGGCCAAGGCGGCGTTGGCTGCATCAGTCTGCGCCTGAGCCTGCGTCATGGGGTGGGGCGAGTTGGGACGGTCATCACTCGACAGCCATCCCGCCAACTGCTGGGCTTGCACCTCTTGGGTGGCCAAATGCGCATAACCCAATGCAAAGCCACGCAGGCTGGCGGCGGCAGACGCGCCGCCTGTTGCTTGAATGACTTGCTCAAAAACCTCACGTCCCCAGGGCAAAGCACCGCTGCCGGCAATGGCGCCCAGCATGACGGCGCTGACCACCGTACCCGCTTGCCGGGTCAGTGCCGCCATGTCCATGACGTGGTGGCGCAGGCTGTGTTGTTGCACCAAACCCAGCAGGGCTTGTGAGTCGCTGCGGCCATCGCCTATTTGCATTTTTTCCTGGGTGGTCAAAATGCGGGACGAGGAAGTGATCACCCGCGTGATCTGGGCGCTGGTCATGCCATTGCCGATTTGGCGGGCCGTCTCCAGCAGTTCGCTGGACACCAACATGTCCAGCCGACCGGGCATGGGGGTCAGACCCAAAACAGGCAAACGGCCTTGCAATTGGTGCAAAGGCGCAGGGTAAAACTCCAGGTAATAGGTGGTGGCACCTGTGCGTTGGGCCACACCGGGAATGGAGGTTGCCTGCGCAGGGTAGCCGGCTGCGCGCGCAGCCTGAATGAGCCATTCGGACAAGACGCCGCCGCCTTCCCCGCCCAAGGCGCACAGCAGCAAGCTAATGGGTTGCACGTTGTTCATGGCCGTGGTCATGCGGGTGAAAGTGCCCGCACCACCAGACCCCGCAAGCTGTGCAGCAAGCGTTCATGCCATCGCGGGTTTTGGACGATTTCAGCGCGGTAAAAAGACGGGCAGAGTGTGGCGGCGTGCGCATTGGCACCGCACAAGCCGCAGCCCACACAACCGTCAATGACGGTGGCCACCGGGTCTACCTTGAGGGGATCGGGGTTGTCTTTGAGCGTCAGGGTGGGGCAGCCGGACAAACGGATGCATGCATGGTCGCCGTTGCAAACGTCTTCGTCCACACCGTATTTCACGCGCACCACCCGCTCGCCTTTTTTGAGCAGACTTGCCAGCCAAGGCTTGATGCGGCGTTGCCGTTCGAGTTGGCATTCGCCTTCGGCAATGATGACTTTCAAGCCGTTGAACGGGGAGGTCAGGGCTTCTTCCAGGGTGCTGCGCATGCGGGCTACGTCGTAGCTTTCGACGGTGCGCAACCATTGCAGACCCAAACCGCGCAAAGCGTTTTCAATGGTTTGGTTGGTGTGTACCAGACTGCCTGTTTTATCAGCAGCCTTGTTTTTGCTGTCCTCTGAGGGCGTCGACAAAATGTCTTGTGTGCCGGTGGCCGAGGTGTAGCCGTTTTTGAAAATCAAAAGCACGGCATCGTCCCCATTGAACAGGGCAGATTGAACCCCGGTCAACAAGCCGTTGTGCCAAAAACCACCATCTCCCATGATGGACAGCACACGCCGGTTCATGTGCGGTGAGACGCCGGCACGGCTGGCCAGGCTCATGCCGTAACCAAGGATGGTGTGTCCAGTCGAGAAAGGCTCAAAAGTGCCCAATGCATGGCAACCGATATCCGCGGAAACGTGCACCGGCCCCACGGTTTTTTGGGCCAATTGAAGGGCTGAAAACACCGGCCGTTCTGGGCATCCAATGCAAAAACCGGGCGGCCGCATGGGCAGCGCTTGGTCCAGGCTTTGCGCCACGGCTTGCCGACGCGCCTGGTTGCCTTGCAACCAACCCGTCACCGAGGTGGTGTCCAGGCTGGGTAGCACCTGTGACAGCCACAATGACAGGCCCGTGGTGATGGCTTCGGCGGTGTATTCACCGCCCATGGGCAGCACGTCTTTGCCGTGCAAGGGCGTGCCGATCTGGCGGCGACGAAGCAAGGTGGCAATTTCTTGTTCAATGTATTCGGGCTGTCCTTCTTCGATGACCAAAACAGCGCGTTTGCCTGAACAGAAGTCGGCAATTTGTTCAGGCACCAGGGGGCTGGTGACATTCAAAATCAAGGTCGGTATGGCCAGCTCTGCAAAGGCATCCGAGAGTCCAAAACCTTGCAAGGCGCGCACCAATGTGTTGAATAAACCGCCTTGCACAATCAGGCCCAGATCCGCGTGTTGACCTGCCTTAAGTTCATTGAGGCCATGCGCCACGATGTAACGCCGTGCCGCAGGAAGACGCTCTTCGTGTTTGAGTTTTTCGTGCCGGAAAGTGACGGGGGGATGGGCCAGTTTGGCGTAATTGAAAACAGCGGGCTCTTGCATCAAGTGGCGGGTCGAAATGGCGGGGGGACGGTTGTCCTTGGCCACAAAGCTGCCCCGCACGTGGCAGGCGCGGATGCGCAACTCCATCATGGCAGGCATGTTGCTTGCCTCGCTGAGCGCAAAACCGTGTTCGACCATGGCCACCATTTGCGTCAGATCGGGCCTGGGATCGAGCAAAATCATGCCGGATTTCAAAGCGTAGGCATGGGTGCGTTCTTGAATGACGCTGGCGCCTTCGCCGTAATCTTCACCGACCACCACCAACACGCCACCCAACACGCCGGGAGATGACAGGTTGGACAGGGCATCTGCCGCCACGTTGGTGCCGACAATCGACTTCCACGTCACCGCCCCGCGCAAAGGGTAGTGAATCGATGCGCCGAGCATGGCGGCCGCAGAAGCTTCGTTGGAACACGCTTCGACGTGGACACCCAACTCATCCATGTAGCCTTTGGCTTGCACCAAGACGTCCATCAAATGCGAAACGGGCGCGCCCTGGTAGCCGCCCACATAGGCCACGCCGGATTGAAGCAGGGCTTTGGTGATGGCCAAAATGCCTTCGCCGTGAAAGACCTCTCCTTCGCCCATGCGCAGGGACTCGATTTCTTGCCTGAATGAAACTTCCACCTTGTGTCTCCGGTTAATGACAGTGTAGAGCTTGCCCTGAAGTTGTGCCGGGGCTTGGCCCCGGTTCAATCAATACATGTAGTGGCCACCGTTCACATGAATCACTTGGCCCGAAATGAAAGCCCCCCGATCAGAGCACAGCAGATCGCAGGCGGCGGCAACTTCGTCGGGTTGGCCATAGCGACCCAGGGGAATTTCAGATTCAATTTTTTGACGGTCTTGGTGGGTGTATTGCGTCCAGTCCCGAACCGTATCGATGGCCCCCGGCGCCACGGTGTTGGCCGTGATGCCCTGGCTGCCGAATTCTCGGGCCAACGCCATGGCCAGGCCATGCAGGCCTGACTTGGCCGCGATGTTGTGCGCGCGCTCGGGCACTTGTCCCCAAAAGCCATCAAATCCGGAAATCAAAACCAGCCGTCCCCATTTTTTTGCCAGCATGTGCGGAATGGCGTGCCGCGCCAGGTAGTAAGCCGGGGTCAAGTTGGTCTGCAGCACTTCTTGCCAGTCTTGCGGTGTGATGTCCAAAAAAGCTTGCTTACGCCGGATCGCGACATTCGAAATCACCATGTCGACACTGCCATAGGCTTGGGCCGTTTGCTGCACCAATCGCTGCACTTGGGCATCGTCGGAAACATCCGCCATAACGCCCATGGCTTGTCCACCCGCTGTCCGGATTTCCTGCACGACAGCGTCCACACTAGCAGAGTCGCTGTGGCCATTGACCACCACGCGTGCACCCAGGCGTGCCAGAGACAGAGCGATGGCGCGGCCGATGTTACGGCCCGAGCCCGTGACGATCGCGCTTCGTCCCGCCATAGGCAGGTGCAAATCTGTGTTTTCCATCTGAGGCCTTGTGACCCGTATTCATTGACATGACGGGTAGTCCATTATATTGTCCGTACATTCTATGCTCTGGAGATGCCCCATGAAACGACTTTTTTGGAAACTCGCTACCGGTTGCTTTTTTGCGAGTTTTGGAGCGCTCACCTTGGCACAGCAAGACTTTCCAATCAAGCCTTTGCGTTTGGTGGTGCCTTACCCTCCCGGCGCATCCACCGACACGCTGGGGCGTATCGTTGCACAGAAAATGGCTGCCAGCATGGGACAACCCGTGGTTGTGGACAACAAGGGCGGGGCCAGCGGCAATATCGGCTCTGACTTTGTGGCCAAATCCGCGGCCGACGGCTACACCCTGATGGTGGGGACCGATGCAACCCACACCGCCAACATGTACCTCACGGCCACACCGACGTTTCATCCGGTCAAAGACTTTACGGCCTTGACGCAGGCGGTGGCCAATCCGATTGTGTTGGTTGTGCATCCTGGGATTCCTGCCAAAAATCTGGCGGAATTGATTGCATTTGGCAAGCAACACCCTGATCAATTGTCTTATGGCAGTTCGGGCGCGGGTTCGCCCCACCACCTGGCTGGAGAGCTGCTCAAGCAGTTCACAGGCATGCCTTTTGTCCATGTGGCTTATAAGGGCGGGGCTCCGGCAGTTTCTGATCTGATGGGCGGCCAGATTCCAATGGTCTTCTCCAGCCTGATCACGGTTTTGCCGCACATCAAAAGCGGCAAACTCAAAGCGATTGGATTCACCTCCACCCTGCGTTACCCCGGCTTGCCCCAAGTGCCGACCTTTTCTGAAACCTTGCCTGGCTTTGAAATGAATTCCTGGCTTGGGTTTTTCGCGCCCGCCAAATTGCCGCCTGCAGTGACCAAACGTGTGCATGCTGAATTGGTCAAGGCGCTTCGTGATCCTGAAGTCACGGCCAAATTGGACACCATGGGATTGGGTGTGGTGGCCAATGCACCCGAAGAGTTCGCCGAACAGGTCCGCAAAGAATTTGAGCAACGCGGCAAATTGATTCAGCAAGCGGGGATCAAGCCGGAATAAAGCGTGCCAGCGCCAAGCTAAATGACCTGGTCTGTCTATTGTCAATGAGAGCACCCCTGCATGAGCAACCCATCAAACGAAATCAGTATCAGCCTGGGCGAAGATTTTCCTGAAATTCGCGACAGCGTTCGTCAAATTTGCGCTGCATTTCCGGGTGCCTATTGGCGAGAGGTGGACGAACAAGAAGCCTATCCGCATGCGTTTGTGCAAGCCCTGACCGAGGCCGGTTACTTGGCTGCATTGATCCCCGAAGCCTATGGCGGTGCGCAATTGCCCTTGCGGGCGGCCGGCGTGGTGTTGGAAGAAATCCATGCCAGCGGTGCCAATGCGGCAGCGGTGCATGCCCAGATGTACACCATGGGCACCTTGTTAAGGCATGGCAGCACAGCGCAAAAAAACAAATACCTGCCCGGCATTGCCAGTGGTCAACTCCGATTGCAAGCCTTTGGGGTGACCGAGCCCACAACGGGCACTGACACCACCCAACTCAAAACCCGCGCTGTGCGCGATGGCGACCATTACGTCATCCATGGCCAGAAGATATGGACCTCACGCGCCTTGTTTTCTGATTTGATGCTGTTGTTGGTCCGCACCACACCGATAGAGCAGGTCAAGCGCAAAACAGAAGGTCTGTCTGTATTCCTGGTCGATATGCGTGAATCGATTGGCAAGGGGATGACCATTCGCCCGATCAAGGCGATGATCAACCACAACACCACCGAAGTTTTTTATGATGGCCTGCGAGTGCCTGCTGAAAACCTGATTGGTGAAGAGGGCAAAGGCTTTCGCTACATTCTGGATGGCATGAATGCCGAACGCATTTTGGTTTCACATGAATCCATTGGCGATGCCAAATGGTTCATTCGAACCGCCGCCAAATATGCCAACGAAAGGATCGTGTTCAACCGGCCCATTGGCATGAATCAGGGCATTCAGTTCCCTATCGCCAAAGCCTACGCCGCATCACAAGCCGCTGAGCTCATGCTTCGAAAAGCCGCGGCCATGTTTGAAGCAGGACAAGCTTGCGGAGAAGAAGCCAACTTATCCAAGCTTTTGAGCGCCGAAGCCGCTTGGGAGGCCGGCGAAGCCTGTGTCCAGACCCACGGTGGTTTTGCTTATGCCCGGGAATACGATGTCGAGCGCAAATGGCGCGAAGCAAGGGTGCAAAGGACAGCGCCTGTCTCAACCAATTTGATTTTGGCTTACTTGGCGGAACACGTGATTGGACTGCCTCGGTCTTATTGACCAAGGTCCCGGCTCATTCCAAGCCCGGCTCTATCCCCATGCGGCTATAAACCTTGGCGGCCTCGGGGGCAGTCAAAAAGCGTGTCAATTCACGCGCGGCTTGCAGATGTTGTGTGTTGGCGCTGATCCCGGTGGCGAAACCAATCCAGGTTTGTAATTCTTTGGGGATCAGCCCGATCATGTCCACCCCCGGCACGCCAAAAATGCGCGACGCTACGACCACCACCATGTCCACCTCGCCGGTGGCGACCACTTCGACGTTGTACTCGCCTGGCATGGGTCGCATTTTGGATTTCATCTCTTTGGCAATCCCCAGGCGATCGATCAGGTTGACAAAATAAATGCCACTCGCGCCGTCGCCAGGATAGGCCACTGAGCGCAAGCTCAGCAGCGTTTTCTTGAAAGCCTCAGGGGTCGAAATGTCAGGCCGGGGCGCGCCCGCCTTGATGGCGGCGCCCAATCCGATGCGGCCCATCACAGCCCTGGAGTTGGCTTGCACTTGACCTTGTTGAATCAACTGGTCCAGCACGGGCGGATTCAGCACCGTCACATCGAAGTACTGGCCGGCTTCGATTTTCTTTTTCACATCGGGGTTGACCGCGAACTCCACACTGACTTTGTGGCCGGTGGCCTGTTCAAATTGTTGGGTCAATTCAATGACCGCTGGCCGCGAGCCGTTGCCGCTGAGGACTTTGAGTTCGACGGCTTGGGCCGACAGATCCAGGCCCATGCAAAGACAGATGCATTGCAAGCCAAAGAGTTTGATTTTTTTCATCAGGGTATGCCTCGGTGTGGAAGGTTCAGCGAAGAAGGTTCAGCGAACCAGGCCGCGAGAAAAATCCATGATCAATCGCGCAGCCAGATACAGCCTGGGTTCAATGGAGTCGATCAAAATGTACTCATCGCCATTGGAGTGTGCACCAAAACTGAGAAGGCCAAATCGCTCGAGGACGGGATTTTTGGTTTTCAAGGCGGCAAATGCGGCATCGGTGCCGCCGCCTGACACGCTGTCAAGCACCTTCAGCGTGCGGTCGATTTCACTGTAAATTTTTTGCGCATGCTGACCCACCGCCACTTGAGCAGGGTTGAACTCGAGCGGGGGGCGGCGTTGTTCAAAACTCATGGCCACCTGGGTGTCAGGAATGAGTTGATTCTGGATTGTCTTGCTGATGCGCGACTCCAGTCCCGCGTAGTCTTCAATCCGCTCCACACGCACATCGGCTGCGGCTTGCGCTTGGGCTGGAATGACATTGCGGTTGGTGCCCCCAGAGACCATGGTCCAGTTCATTTTGACGCCTTTGCTCGGGTCCGAAAAATTGCGTGTTTGCAAAATTTGATGCGACAACTCCACAATGGCATTCAGGCCGCGTTCAGGTGCGCTGCCCGCATGCGAGGCTTTGCCTGTGACTTTCAGATTGACCGCCGCAATGCCAGCAGTAGCGAGCGAAAGTTGGTCAGAATTTGTTGGAGATCCTTCAAATGACAGGGTCAAATCATGTGCCGCCCCGAGCCGTGTCAGCTCATGGCGAGAGGCGGGTGAACTGATTTCTTCGTCGCCATTGATCAACACGGTCAGCACGCCATAGTCTTTGAATTGGAGTGCCTGCAAAGCAGCCACAGTATGCAAAATCACCGCAATGCCCGCCTTGTCATCACCGATGCCCAGGCCATAGGCTTTGTTGCCCTCTATGCGAAAGGGCTGCTTGACGCCCATGCCCTTGAGGTACACGGTGTCCATGTGCGCTATCAGTAAAATCTTGGAGGTTCCCGTTCCAGTGAAGGTGGCTTTGACCATCCTGCCGATCCGGCCTGGGGTGTCATGCATGCGGTAGGCATTGGCTGGCGCTTCAATGAATTCAACCTGACCGCCTAAAGCCTTGAATCGGTCGTGAATCAGTTGGGATATTTTGTCCAGACCTTCACGGTCACCGCTGCCTGACTCGATGGCCACCAGCTCGCGCAGCGTGTCCAGCAGCGCTGGCTTGTGGGTTTGTACTTGCGCCCATACCCCGGCATCCGGTGCGGCCCGGGCGGGGGTGCTCAGGCACAGGGCAGCCGCCAGTAACAGCGGCAGACAAGAAAAAGTTCGGGTGAACAGGAAATGAACATTCAACAGTCTCATGCCAGACGCCTTCTGAGTGAAGTGAAGATGCATGAGTTTGTCATATTTTGGAAGGGTGAGCCCCAGCATGTGATCCCGGCCTACAGGGATTCCAAAATAAGGTCCAATACAGCTATGCACGACAACCTTTTCACCGATGAACGGCTTATGGCACTGGAAATCAAATCCAGCTATGCCGAAGACTTGCTCGAACAACTCAATCAGTTGGTCTACCAACAGCAGCAGAGCATCGATGCCTTGATGGCCGAGGTGAATCAACTGCGTCGCCAAATGCCCGAAGGCGGCCCGTCGACTGAACGCAACTTGCGCGACGAGTTGCCACCGCATTATTGAGGTCCCCCTTGCGCTTAGACACATTGCGAGACCGTTTACAGGCATTGGGGGCACGTCCCCAGCACACAGCCCGTGTGCTGCGGCTGTGGAGCCAGGCCCTGGCGCAAGACAGCGGTCGGCGCAAGCTCGAGAGCTTCATGCCCGCCACATTGCGCGATGCGCTACCCGCTCTGAGCGCAGAGTTGGCTGGCTTGGCAAGCTTGATGTCTGCTCACCCGGCCAGTGATGGTTCGTCTCGCCTGTTGGTCGGTTTGTCAGATGGTCAAGCTGTTGAAAGTGTGCTGTTGCCTCGCGATGGTTTGTGCGTGTCCAGCCAAGTGGGCTGTGCAGTCGGTTGCGTGTTTTGCATGACGGGCAAATCGGGCTTGATCCGCCAACTGACGGGCGGTGAAATGGTGGCGCAAGTCGCCTTGGCACGCCAGATGCGAACCGTGAAAAAAGTGGTCTTCATGGGCATGGGTGAGCCGGCCCATAATTTGGATAACGTGGTACAGGCGATGGAACTGCTGGGCTCTGTGGGCAACATCGGACACAAAAATTTGGTGTTTTCAACCGTGGGCGATGAACGTGTTTTCACGCAGTTATTGCAAGGCCATGTCAAGCCCGCTTTGGCCTTGTCGCTGCACACCACCCGCGCTGATTTACGCGCCAAACTCTTGCCCAGGGCGCCGCACATCAGCCCCGAAGACTTGGTCGACATGGGTGAGGCCTATGCCCGCGCCACCGGCTACCCAATCCAGTACCAATGGACTTTGCTCAAAGGCATCAATGACAGCGATGAAGAGATCGAAGGCATTGTGCGTTTGCTGCACGGCAAATATGCGCTGATGAACATGATTCCTTACAACGCGGTCGATGATTTGCCCTACCAACGTCCGTCATGGGAACGTGCTGCGCAGATGGCGCGCACCTTGCATCAGCGCGGTATTCTGACCAAGTTGCGCCAATCTGCCGGACAGGATGTGGACGGTGGCTGTGGTCAACTGCGCGCCAGGGCCTTGGGCACATCCTTGCCCAAAGCGGTGATGAAAGTGATGCATGTTTGAATTCCAAAACCCCACTCAGCCTTTGCGCATTGGTTGTGGTGCAGGTTTTTCGGGTGACCGAACCGATGCAGCCGCTCCCGTGGTGCAAGACCTTGTGAACGGCCTGCAGACCCTGGGCGGATCGGCGGTTTTGCTGTTCGAAACCCTGGCGGAACGCACCTTGGCCTTGGCGCAATTGGCCCGCGTGGCCAACCCCCTTGCCGGCTATGAACCTTTGCTGCTCGACTATCTGAGGCCTGTTTTGGCGAATTGTTTGACGCACGGCATTCGCATTGTGGGTAATTTTGGCGCTGCCAATCCCTTGGCCGCAGCCCAAGCTATTGCCGAGCTGGCGCGAGGCCTGAACCTGCGGGCCCCGCGCATTGCCGTGGTGTCCGGGGACGATGTACGCTCTCACCCCGACGTCCTGGCGCTGGCGCAGTCATGGAGCTGCCCCTTGGTCAGCGCCAATGCCTATCTGGGCGCACAGGCCATTGCCAATGCCTTGAATGCAGGGGCCGACATTGTGGTGTGTGGGCGGGTTGCTGATCCGGCTTTGACCCTGGGTCCTGCGCTGGCTCACTTTGCCTGGGCGCTGGATGATTGGGATGCGTTGGCGGGCGCAACCATGGCCGGTCATTTGCTGGAGTGTGGTGCGCAAGTGACGGGCGGCTATTACGCTGATCCGGGTTTCAAAGACCTGCCCGATCTGGCCCATGTGGGCTTTCCCATCGCCCGCATCGAAGCCGATGGCAGCTGCACGCTTACCAAGCCCCCAGGCACTGGCGGGCGCATCGACACGCACACCGTCAAAGAGCAACTGCTGTATGAAATCGACAACCCTGCTGCCTACATCACACCCGATGTCGTGGCCGACATCACTGCAGCCAGGGTGACCGAACTGGGACCTGATTGCGTCAGACTCTCGGGTATCCAAGGACATCCTGGGCCGACCCACCTCAAGGTCAATGTGTGTCACGAAAATGGCTGGTTTGCCGAAGGTGAGATCTCCTATGCGGGTCCACGGGCTGAAGGCCGTGCCCGCTTGGCTGCAGACCTGTTGCGCACGCGTTTGCCGCTTTTGTCATTGCGTGTCGACTTGATAGGTGTCTCCAGCATTTGGGCCGATGATGCGGGGGCTGTGTTGTCAGCGTTGCCTGACGCAGGTCATACCGATGTGCGTTTGCGGATCGCAGCAACGCATGAAGACAAAGCGGTGGCTGAGCAACTCGTGCGTGAAGTGAACGCGCTTTACACCTGCGGTCCTGCGGGGGGCGGCGGTGTTCGCACGGGTTTGCGGCCGCGACTGGGCTTGGTCTCTTGCCTGTTGCCACAAGCCAGCGTGCCCAGCCGTTTTGACATGTGGCAGCCTGAAACCAAGGAGGAGAACACATGAACGCCGCAGCGCAAACCCTGGTGGTGACCCTCGACCGGTTGGCCCACGGCCGCACGGGAGACAAAGGCAATCGCTGCAACATCAGTGTGATTGCTTGGCGCGAAGAATTCTGGCCCGTGCTGGTGGCCCAAGTGACCGAAGACAAAGTCGCGCAGCTTTTTGCTCCGCGCCAACCCAGTCGGGTGCAGCGTTATTTGCTGCCGAAACTGCAGTCGATGAATTTTGTCATTGACGATGTCCTCGATGGCGGTGTGAACAGTGCACTCAATCTGGACAGCCATGGCAAGTCGTTCAGCTTCATGCTGATGCGCTTGCCTGTTGAAATCCCCAAGGCCTGGAAAGACCGGTTGACCGGGCCCCAGTGAGGCCCGCAACGCGGCTTCAAGTCTTGAGCGCAAATCCCGCGATGTTTTTGTAGTTCTCTGAAATTTGCCGCAGTTCTTCCTGGCTGATCAAATCATCGATGTTGTCAAAGGGCTGACCATGGCTTAACTCATCGGCCTTCATGATGATGAAGTCAGGTGGCACGGTGCGGTTGGTTTGCACCACTTTGGCCGTGGTTTGCAAGCGCAAGGACTCGTACTGGACGAGCGCCGCTGTCTTGGAATCGTTTTGCACCAAGCAGTCCACCAGTGTGCGGGCATCGATCAAGGCTTGGGCCGATCCGTTCGAGCCCCGCGGGTACATCGGGTGGGCTGCGTCACCCATCAAGGTCACACGACCTTGCGTCCAGAAGGGCAAAGCATCTTTGTCGACCATCGGGTACTCGAGTACGCTTTGAGAATCCAAAATCATTTGCGGCACGTCCAGGAAAGGGAACTTCCAGTCCTTGTAAATGTCGGCGCAGACCTGCACGTCACCGGGCTTGTTCCAATCGTTCATGGCCGCATCCGGGCGTTGCAATTCAGCCACCCAATTGATGAGCTGATTGCCCTTGCCGTCCACATTGTCTTGAATCGGGTAAATGACCATCTTGCCCTGTTCCACTGTGCCAATGCGCAGGTAACTTTTACCGGTGAGGATGGGGGGGTGAATGGTCACACCGCGCCAGGTGTTGATGCCGCCAAAGCAGACTTTGTCGTCCGGGTGCATTTGTTTGCGCACGGCAGAATTCACGCCATCGCAGGCCACGGCCAGTTCGCTGCGCACGCTGCTGTGGCCGCCGCCTGCCAAATCGAAACGCAGCGTCACGCCGTCATCGTCTTGGGTGAAGCCGCTGCAGCGATGTCCTGTGTGAACATGTTCTGCGCCTAAACGGCTGCACACCGCATCAAACAAAATGCGGTGCAGTTTGCCGCGGTGAATGCCGATCTCGGGCAAGGCATAACCGGCATGGCGGCCTCGGGCTTCGCGGTAGACGAATTGACCGTGGCGGGTGAAGAACACGCTTTCAAGGTTTTCGATGCCCATGGCTTCAAGCTGCGCTTGCACCCCAATGGCGGCCAGCTCCTTCATGGCGTGCGGCAGCAAGGTGATGCCGACGCCAATTTCTTTGACTTCTGGGACGCTTTCATAAACCTCGCAAGCGATCCCTTTTTGATGCAAGCCCAACGCGAAGCTCAGACCTGCGATGCCGCCGCCGATGATGGAAATGCTCATGTTCACTCTGCCTTGATATTTTGTGCTTTGATCAGTTGGGCCCATCGGACAGCGTCTCGCTCGACCACCCGCGCAAACTCTTCCGGGCTGCTGCCGCTGGGGTCCATGCCTTGGGATTGGAAGGTTTTTTGCGTTTCTTCGGTTTTCAGGATCAGATTGATCTCGCGATTGAGCAGGGCCACGGTGTCAGCGGGCGTGCCTTTGGGTGCAAAAATACCGAACCACATGTCGACGTTGACTTTGCCTACCTTGGCTTCGGCCAGTGTGGGGACGTCCGGCAGCAAGGTATGGCGCTTGTCACTGCCAATGGCCAATGGCACCATGCGCCCGCTGCGAATGTGCGGCAGGGCGACATGGATCGGCAAAAACATGGCGTCCACTTGGCCACCGAGCAAGTCCGTCACGGCGGGGCCGCTGGCGCGATAGGGGATATGGGTCAAGAAGACTTGCGCCGTATTTTTGAGCAATTCCATCGACAAATGGTGTGGCGTGCCGACCCCCGGGGAGGCGTAATTGATGCGGCCTGGCTGTCGCCTGGCGGCAGCCAAAAAATCCCCAGCGGTTTTGTAGCCTGATTTCGGATGCGTGACCAAGAGCAATTGGCCCCAACTGGTCAGCGTCACCGGGCTGAGGTCTTTGACAGGGTCAAAACTCATGCCGGGGTAAAGAGGGGGGTTCATGACCAGGGTGTTCACGCTGACCAGCAAGGTGTTGCCATCAGGCGCGGCGCGGACCACCGCTTCGGTGCCAATGTTGCCCGAGGCACCCACCCGGTTTTCAACGACCACGGGGCGGTTGAGTTTTTGCGACAGTTTGGGCCCCACCGTGCGGGCAATCAAGTCAATCCCGGTGCCAGGGGAAAAGGGCACAATCAATTTGAGGGGTGCTGAAGTCGCTGCCGGTGCATTTTCTGCAGACGCGGGGGGTGTCACCACCAGGGCCATGCTGCCCAGGGTGATCAGAAGACCGCGGCGAAATTCAAAAAAAGTGGAAAACATGTTGATTACCTTGACAAGGATTGTTTCGGATTATTCCATTGCACCCGTCCTGGTGCCTCACAAAGTCTCACACCCTCCCCTTGCAAGGGGCTATTGAAACCGTCACGCCCCCACCCAACGCCCGAAGGGCCAGCCCAAAGCCCAAAGTGCAGCGCCCCGGCATCGCAGCGGAAAATGCGGTGTAGCCACTGGCTCATGTGCGAGCACCTCTGAAGGGCAGTTGCAGCAGCCCACTGGCCAGTCCGGTGCCAACCACGATGAGCACGCCGCAAGCGATCATCCAGGGCGTGATGTGCTCGCCCAGCAGGGCCACACCATAGGCGATGGCAAAAACGGGCACCAAAAACGTCACCGTCAAGGCGCGGGCCGGTCCTGTTTGCTCAATCAGCCTGAAATACAAAATATAGGCCACGCCGGTGCACAAGACCCCCACCAGGGCCAATGCGCCCCAGGCTTGCAGGCTGGGCAGTTGTTCAGGCCATGACCACAGCGCTGGCAATACCAAAGCCAGGGTGGCGCCCATTTGGCTGCCCGTGGCCGTGGCCAGCGGCGGCACATGGGGGATGAATCTTTTTGCAAAATTGGCAGACACCCCGTAACTCAAAGTCGCCAGCAGGCAGGCCGCGACAGCCCACAAGGGCGAGAGGCCGGTGGCTTGGGGCTTGAAGCTGGCCTCACCCCCCATCAGCAACAACACCCCCACAAAGCCCACGCCCAAGCCGCAGGCGCGTGAGAGGGTGGGTTTGTCGCCCAACCAGACCCAGGCGACCAAGGCACCAAAGAGGGGGACGGTGGCGTTCAGGATCGACGACAGCCCGGTGGTGATGTGCTGCACTGCAAACGAATAGAGGGCAAAGGGCAAAGCCGAGTTGAATAGCCCGACCACAAACACCGGCTTCCAATGGGCCCGTAACACCGACACCTGGCCCCGCAGCCACAACAAGGGAAGCAAGAACAGGGCGGCCACGCTCACCCGCAGACCCGCGGTGGTCCAGGCCCCAAATTCAACCGCCGCGGTGCGCATGAACAAGAAAGAAGCCCCCCAAATCATGGCGAGCAGCAAGAATTGCGCTTTCCAGCGGTAAGCGGACGGCGTGCGCACCCGGGCTCAGGCCGCCAAGGCCAAGGGTAACGGCAAAGACAATGACGCTTTTTCCAACGCCAGCAACGCGGCTTTGCGCCACAAGCCGCCGGCATAGCCGGTCAATTGCCCGCTCGCGCCCACCACCCGGTGGCAGGGCACGATCAAGCTGATGGGATTGCGGCCCACCGCCGCGCCCAAAGCCCGCACCGCAGCAGGTTTGCCCAGCGCTTGGGCCACCTGGCCATAGCTTTGGGTTTGCCCAGCCGGAATGCGCAGCAAAGCCCGCCACACGGATTGCTGAAAGTCGGTGCCGCAGCGCAAGTCCATCGGCACGCCAAAAGGCGCATTCAGTGCGTCGGCATCACCCGCCCAATAGGCGCACAGCTGCTGGATGCTGGCTTGAATGAAGGGGTTGTGGGCATCGGGCGTCCAGCCCTGCATGTCGGGCAAGTGGCTTTGTCCTTCAAAGAACACCCCCGACAGCCCCATGGGGCTCGCCGAGAGGGTGATCCGGCCCAGTGGGCTGTCCCAAGTGTCGCAAACGGTGTGGGGATGAAAATGCATGGGCGTGTTCTGTTAACGGGACTCAAGGGCTGGGCTGGCCAGAAGGCTGTGCAACGGAGCGTTGACGCCAGAATAACAACATTCCACTGACCATGGCCACCACCATCAAGCCCATGAAGCCTGCGCGGTAAGTGCCAAAACCGGTGGACAGGGCGCCGAAGAGGGGCGGGCCGATCACCACCCCCAAAAAGGTGAAGGCCAGGGTTCCGCCGGTGGCCAAGCTGGCCATGCCTGGGGGGGCGCGGCGGGCCACTTCAGCCAAGTACACCCCGTTCCAGCCGATGGCTGAAGCGCCAAAGGTCACCAAAATCAGCAGCACCAGCCATTGCGGGGTGTCTTCGGCCAGGGTGGTGGTGGCCAAGGCCCCAAGCGCCATCAGGCCGGCCAACAGCAACAGCATGCGGCGAGCCCCCAGCCAGCGGTCGGCCACATAGCCCCAGGCAATGCGTCCGGCCATGCCGCCCAGTTGTGTGGCCGACAAGGCCAAGCCTGCTGCGATCAGCGCATAACGCAGGTCGTCGTGCAAAAAGGTCACCAGGTAGGTGGTGAGCGAGAGCTGTACGATTGAAAACATGAAGGAGCAGGCCGCCATGGTGCACAGGCTGGGGTGAGACAGCACCAGTCGCAGGGGCTGAATCCAGCTGCCCCAGCGCATGGGCACATCCGACTGGCGGTCTTGGTCGAGTTCGACCCGCAGGCTTTGCGCCAAGACTGCGCAGGCCACACACACGGCGGCGACCACTGCCAGACTGGCGTGCCAGTTCAACACCAGCAGCAGCGGGGGCACCAAAGCGCCCGCCAGCAAACTGCCCAAAGGCACGCCGGTTTGTTTCAGCGAGAACACCAAAGACATTTGGTGCTTGGGGGTGGTGCGGGCCAGCAAATGGGAGCTGGCCGGGGTGATGGGCCCATAGCCCAGCCCAATCAACACCGCGCCCAAGCCCATGGCCGGAAACCAAGGCACCGCACACAAGAGCAAACCGGTGGCGCACAGCAACAAGCCCCACTGGCTCACGCGGATGGCCCCCAGCCGGTTGACCGTGGCGCCGCCCATCAAGCTCGCCGCCATGGCGCCGGCATAAGTCATCGACACGTAAACGCCCACCAAGGCGGGCGAGACTTGCAGGTCGTGCGCCACCACCGGAGCCATCACAGGCAAGGTCAAGAGGGCCATCGAGACCATGGCTTGAATCACCAGGGTCAACAGCAACGGGAGCCAGTTGTTCAATTCGCTTTCACCCCGGCTTTGGTCAACAGGCTGCCCAGGGTGTCGATCTCGTATTTCAAATGTGCGCGCAAGGCCTCAGGACGGGCCTGATCGGGGTTGACCGCCGAAATGCCCATGGCTTCGAGGCGCTGGCGCACATCGGGGTCGGCCACGGATTTTTGCAAAGCCGCTGTCAATGCGTCCATCACCGGCTTGGGCACGCCTTTGGGGGCGTACAGACCGAAAGAGATGTTGATGTCAAAACCTTGCACACCGGCTTCGGAGATGGCGGGCACATCGGGCAGACCACTCAAGCGCGTTTTGCCTGCTGCCGCATAAGCTTTGATTTTGCCGGCCTTCACGGACGGTACCGTGCCTGAAGTTTGGTCGCACAACACGTCGACTTGACCGCCCATCAGGTCGCTCAAGGCCGGGCCGGTGCCTTTGTAAGGGATTTCGTTCATCTTCACGTTCAAGGCGTTCATCATCATCAAGCCGCACAGGTGGGAAGCCGATCCCACGCCCGCATGGGCCAGGCTGATTTTGGGGCCATTGGCCTTGACGTAGCTCACAAATTCAGTCAAGTCTTTCGCTGGAAAGTCATTGCGGGTGACGATCACCATCGGGCCATTGGTGGCCCGTCCGATCGGCTCGAAATCATCCACCGGGTGGTAGGGCAAATTTTTGTACATCGCCGTGTTGGTGGCGTGGCTGACATGGATCATCAGCAAGGTGTAGCCGTCCGGCTTGGCGCGGGCGACCTTGGCCGTGCCAATCGAGCCGGACGCGCCTGCGGTGTTGTCCACCACGATTTGTTGACCCAAGTGCTTTTGCATCGCGCCTGCAAACACGCGGGTGATGGTGTCGCCGGGCCCCCCGGGGGCATAGGGCATCATCATGGTGATAGGCCGGTTGGGGAAGTCTTGCGCCGGCGCTTGCAGGCCAGCCAGCGTCAATGCGAGGGCGATGAGTGGGCGAAACATGTGCGCGTTCATGGTGTGCTCCTGGTGTGAGGATTTCATCATGCCAGCAAGCGCTGGCGAATTTCTACCGGGTCCATCACTTGCAGTGGAGCCGTCCCGCCTTGGGGGATGCCCACTTGGGTGGCATTGAGAAGCATCGACACCATCACATAAGTGCCTGACAGGACCGTCAGGTCGATCACCGCCTGCTCACCCATTTGTCCAATCGCTTCTTGCCATAAGGCGTCTGGCACCCGGTGGTTCAATGACAATTGGACGCAATAGTCATACACCAAACGCTCGTCGGCTTGCATGGTTTGGGGGCGATTGCAGTGTTGTAAATCACGCATGACTTCATCAGACAAACCCGCTTTGCGGGCAATTTTTTCATGCGCCCACCATTCGAATTGGGCGTTGGAAATCCGCGCCTGAATCAGGATGGCAAATTCGTTCAAACGTTTGTTGACCGAGGTTTTAAAGCGCAAATAGTCCAGATGATCAAAACACCGACGCCCCATTTCCGGGCTGCGCAACAAAGCGTTGTAGGGCCCGCCCAAGCCGGCACTGGAGATTTTCAGGATGTCATCGGCCAGGGGGCGCACTTCAGCGGGTACATCGTCGTAAGCAATTTGGCTCAGTCGTTCGGTCATGTTCACTCCAGCAAGGTGGGGGGGCTCATTCAGGGCTTATACAATCAAGAACCCATTGTTACCGACACCGTGCCCCCGGGCTGGCGTGTTGGCGACGCTACATGATTTGAGGCCCCATGCAAGTTACGCCGACCATTTTCAAAGCCTACGACATACGTGGCATCGTGCCGAGCACCATTGACGAGAACATGGCCGAAGGCTTGGGGAAAGCTTTTGGAACGCAGGCCATGGCCGAGGGGCAGTCCACCGTGGCGGTGGGGCGAGATGGTCGCTTGAGCGGGCCGGTTTTGCTGGCGGCTTTGGTGCGTGGGCTGGTGTCTGCTGGGGTGCAGGTGATGGATGTGGGCTTGTGCACCACCCCCATGTTGTATTTTGCGGCGCACACCGTGTGCGCCAGCGGCATCATGGTGACCGGCAGTCACAACCCGAAGGATTACAACGGTTTCAAAATGGTCATGGGGGGGCGCGCCATTTATGGTGACGAAATCCTCGCCCTGCGCCAGATGATGCAGGACGAATCGTGGGTGGCCCAAGCGGGCGGCGACATTCGCCCGTTGGATGTGCTCCCTGCATACCGTGAACGCATCGTGGGCGGCATCCAGTTGGCGCGCCCGATGAAAATCGTGGTCGATTCAGGCAATGGCGTCGCCGGTGCTTCGGCACCCGCCATCTTTCGCGCCCTGGGTTGCGAGGTCATTGAGTTGTTCAGCGAGGTGGATGGCAACTTTCCGAACCACCACCCCGATCCCAGCAAGCCCGAGAACTTGAATGACCTGATCGCTGCCCTCAAGCAGACCGGTGCCGAGCTGGGCCTGGCCTTTGATGGCGATGGTGATCGATTGGGTATCGTGACCCACGATGGCCACACCATTTACCCTGACCGCCAAATGCAATTGTTTGCACAGGATGTGCTGAGCCGCGTGCCCGGCGGCACCATTTTGTTCGATGTGAAATGCTCTCAACGCTTGGCCCCTGCGATTGCACAGGCAGGCGGCCAGCCTTTGATGTACAAAACGGGCCACTCGTTGATCAAAGCCAAAATGAAAGCCATTGAAGCTGCGGGTGGCCAAGCCCCTTTGGGCGGGGAGATGAGTGGCCATATTTTCTTCAAAGAGCGTTGGTATGGATTTGACGACGGCACCTACGCCGGTTGCCGGATGTTGGAGATTTTGAGCCAGGCGCCCGATGGCAACGCCGTATTGCATGCTTTGCCCAGCAGCTTCAGTACGCCTGAATTGAATGTGGCCTGCGCGGAAGGTGAGCCTCATACCGTGGCGCAGCAGTTGCTGGACGTTGCAGCGGCCCACTTCACGGCACCGGCGCAGATCTCCAGCATCGATGGTTTGCGCGTGGATTGGCCAGATGGGTTCGGGCTGATCCGCGCGTCCAATACGACGCCGGTGCTGGTGTTGCGGTTTGAGGGACACACCGAATCGGCATTGCAAAGAATCCAAGCGCAGATGTTGGCTTTGCTGCGCACCGTCAAATCTGACGCCACGTTCCAATCGGCCGCCCATTGATTTTCCATGCACCCGATACAGCGGCTTTATAACGCAGCCGTCTGGGCGGCGCAGCCCTTGCTGCGGCGCAAGTTGGCGCGTCGCGCGCTGGCCGAGCCCTTATACGGCGTCGCGGTGCCAGAGCGGTTTGGTCATTACGCACATGTGCCTGAAACACACGCTGGCTTGGTTTGGGTGCATGCGGTCTCCTTGGGTGAAACCCGGGCGGCCGAAGTTTTGATTCAGGCGCTGCGCCTGGCCTTGCCCGGTATGCGTTTGTTGCTCACCCACGGGACTGCCACCGGCCGCGCGCAGGGCGAGCGCTTGCTTGCACCTGGCGATGTTCAGGTCTGGCAGCCTTGGGACACGCCCCGCGCCGTGCAGCGGTTTTTGACGCACTTCAAACCCCGTGTCGGCATCTTGATCGAGACCGAAGTGTGGCCGAATCTGGTTTTGCAAGCTCAAAAAAACGGCGTGCCTTTGGTTTTGGCCAATGCCCGCATGAGTGAACGATCGCGCCGCAAAGCCCTGCGCTGGCCTGCCTTGACGCGGCCGGTTTTCCAAGCGCTGACGGCCGTCTGGCCTCAAACCGAAGTTGATGCGCAGCGCTTGGTGCAACTTGGCGTCAAGGCTTGCACCGTCATGGGCAATATCAAGTTCGATGCCCAGCCCGATGCCCTGCAATGCGCCCAAGGACGGCGCTGGCGATTGAACAACGCACGGCCCGTGGCGATGCTGGCCAGCTCGCGCGAGGGCGAAGAAGCCGCTTGGCTGGAGGCTTGGCAGGCCCTGCGGCAAGGGGGTTCCAGCGAGCCCGACTGGCAATGGCTGATCGTGCCCCGCCACCCGCAACGGGTGAACGAAGTGGAAGCTTTGTTGGTTTCGCAAGGGTTGACCGTGTCACGTCGCAGCCAATGGTCTGAGACTGACCACGCCGGGCCAGACGCCCAAGCGGAGCAGGTGGATGTGTGGCTCGGGGATTCTTTGGGTGAAATGGCGCTGTACTACAGTCTGGCGCAAGTGGCGTTGCTGGGCGGCAGTTTTGCACCCTTGGGCGGTCAAAACCTGATCGAGGCGGCAGCCTGTGGCTGCCCGGTGATCATGGGGCCGCATACCTTTAATTTTGCGCAAGCCTCTGACACGGCCGAGCAAGCGGGTGTGGCTGTCCGAGTGGATGACATGGCCCAAGCGCTTGAACAAGCGCACCGGCAGCTGCGAGACGCAACCGCATTGGCCCAACGCGCAGAACGGGCGCGGGCTTTTGCCAGGGCCTCCGAAGGGGCGACTGAACGCACCGTGCAAGCGGTGCTTCAGGTCATGGGCTGATCTTATTTGGCGAGCAAGGCGTTGACGGCTTGCAGGTCTTCAGCCTTCAAGCTGCCATTGGCTTGGCGCAGTTTGAGCTGGCCCACCAACACATCGTACCGGGCCTTGGCCAGATCACGTTTGGTTTGGTACAACTGGCTTTGGCTGTTGAGCACATCGATATTGATGCGCACGCCCACTTTGTAGCCCAATTGGTTGGCGTCCAATGCGCTTTGGCTGGACGCTTCTGCAGCAGCCAAGGCTGCGACTTGACCGAGACCCGACTGAAGGCCTAAGTAAGCGGTGCGGGTGGCTTGCGCAACATTGCGCTCGGCGGTTTCCACATCGGCGCGGGCTTTGTCTTCCAATGCCAGCGTTTCTTTGATGCGGTTTTCAGTTGCAAAGCCCGCGAACAAAGGCAAATTGAAGTTCAAGCTGATGCTGGTGGCGTTGGTGTCCACTTGGGTGGAGGTGTAGCCATTGTTGTAGCGGGTAGGCGCAAAGCCGGCGGTCAAATCCAAAGTGGGCTTGTGGCCGGCTTGGGCCTTTTCGATTTCGAGTTTGGCAATCTCCAAGGCCACGCGCGCTTGGGCAATGCCAGGGTGCATCTCGGCCGATTGCATCACCCAAGTGGCGATGTCCGCCGGTTGCGGGGCTTGCAACTGGACTGGCAAAACCAGGCTTTGCGGCTCTGTGTTGCTGCTGCCCACCAACAAGTCCAGGGCCAATTTTTTCACCCGCAGATCGTTCTCTGCCGCAATTTCTTGCGCCAGCACCAGGTCGTAGCGTGCCTGGGCTTCTCGGGTGTCGGTAATGGTCGAAGTGCCGACTTCAAAATTGCGTTTGGCGGCAGCCAATTGTTCAGCGACTGCGGTTTTCTGGGCTTGCACAAAGGTCAGGCTGTCGCGAGAAGCCAGCACATCAAAATAAGCTTGGCTGACTCGAATGATCAAGTCTTGTTCTGAGGCTTTGAGCTGGGCGTTGGCCAACTCGGCTTGCTTCAAACCCTGGCGGTAGTTGGCCCAATTGGCCGGGCGGTACAAAGGTTGCACCGCACTCAAGTTGGCACTCAGGCTGCTGTAAGACTTGCTTTGTCCTGCCAACGCACCGGTGAGCAATTCCACGTTGGTTTTATTCAATCCCCCCGACAAGCCAGCCGTGGGCAACACATTGGCAATGGCCTGTTCGGCTTTGGCCAGGTTCGCGGTGTAGAGCGATTGGGCCGATTTGTAGGCCGCGTCATAACCTTTGGCGGCATCGAACAAAGTGACCAAATTTTGTGCTTGTGTGTTGGCGCAGAAAACGGCGCTCAACAGGCCTGCCAAGGCCAAAGGTAGTGGAGATAAACGCAGATTCATGAAAGTCTTTCAAGGGGCAACGTAGTTAAATCATGCAACAAGTCTGTGACTGTTGTTCAGTAAGTTGGAATACGCGGGTCGACCTGGGAAGACCAGGCATGGATGCCGCCGGCCACATTGATGGCCTCAAAGCCTTGTTGCGCTAAGTAAGCGGCCACCTGCAGGCTTCGGCTGCCGTGGTGGCACAAACAGGCAATTGGCCGGTCTTTGTCCAATTCGTGCAGGCGGGCAGGAATGGATTGCATGGGCATGTGGACACAGTCCAAACCCACGGGCGAGACGCTGGCGGTCTGGTATTCCCAGCCCTCACGAACGTCCAGCAAAACGGGTTTTCGCGCTGCCAAGAGGGCGGCCCAGTCAGGCAGTTGGGCAGGGGTGATTTGCTGCATACGGATTAAAAACGGAAATGAGAGTGTTCTGCAAAGTGCAGCAGGCGTGGTGCTGTGGTGTCCCAGGGTTCAGCCGTGGTCCAAGACGTGGCGCTGTTGCGGGTGATGAAGGTGGCGCGCATCATGGGCTCTTCGCCCACAATCGCCGCCAGGCGGCCGCCGACATTCAGTTGGGCCAAAAGGGTTTGCGGAACTTCGGCCACCGAGCCACTGAGCACAATCACATCAAATGGGCCCTCTGCGGGGGCGCCGTTTGCGCCATCGGCCTGTCGCACTTCCACATTGAACACGCCTTCTGTGGCCAGATTATGGCGCGCTTGCGAAGCCAGCTCGGGCTCGATTTCCAGCGTCAGTACCTGGGCGGCGCGGCGGCCCAACAGAGCGGCCATGTAGCCGCAGCCCGTGCCGATTTCAAGCACTTTGTCGTGTTTTTGAACCGCCAGGTCTTGCAATAAACGCGCTTCCAGGCGGGGCGCCAGCATGGCTTGACCACGGTCGCCCCCTTCGCGCAAAGGCAAGGCCATGTCCACAAAGGCCAGAGCCTGCAGTCCGGCAGGCACAAAATGTTCACGCTTGACGCTCGAGAGCAAGGCGAGCACCTCGCCGTCCAGGACTTCCCAGGGGCGGATTTGCTGCTCAATCATGTTGAAACGGGCTTGTTCGAGATCCATCTTGACTCCAGGGGGGTAATTTTGAGCAAACAGGGCGATTTTAAAGGCCTGCAACTGGCGGGACCGGCGGTTGGGCCGAGAAACCCGCTTTTCGGCGAAGCCATTGCGCCAAATCATCCATGTAGCAGTACATGACGGGAACCACCACCAGGGTCAGCAGCGAAGAGGTCATCACACCGCCCATCACGGCTTGGCCCATGGGGGCGCGTTGCTCCGAGCCTTCGGTCAGGGCAAAAGCCAGGGGGATCATGCCGAAAATCATGGCCAAGGTGGTCATCAAAATAGGGCGCAGGCGCACCTTGGCGGCCAACAACAAGGCGTCGTTTCTTGCCATGCCAGGCAGGGTGTGTCCGTCTTGACCCACCATACCCTCCCGGGCGCGGATGGTGAAGTCCACCAACAAGATGGCGTTTTTGGTGACCAAGCCCATGAGCATCACCACGCCAATGACCGAGAACATCGACAGCGCCGAGCGAAACGCCATCAATGCCAGCACCACCCCGATCAGGGTCAGGGGCAGCGAGGTCATCAAGGCAACGGGTTGGAAAAAGCTCTTGAATTGGCTGGCCAGAATCATGTAGATGAAGATGATGGCCATGACCAAGGCGGACAGCGCGTAACCGAAAGACTCGTTCATGCTTTTGGTCGAGCCGCCAAACTGATACCGATAGCCCGCAGGAAATGGCATCGCTTCCATCACTTTTTTGATGTCGGCTGAGACCTCGCCCGCGGTTCGCCCATAAGCGTTGGCATTGATGGACACCTCACGCATCAGGTCGCGCCGGTTGATCTGGTTGGAGCCCGTGGTCTCGGTCACCTTGGCAATCTGACCCAAACGCACATTGCGGGTGGTGCCGTCGGCCGGGTTGGTCACACCGAATGGCAAGCGTTCCAGGTCTTGCAGGCTGTTTCGGGCTGTAGGGTCCAAGCGCACATTCACATCGTAGGTCTGGTCATCGGGTGCGCGCCAGTTGCCCACGGTTTGCCCCGCCACCAGGGTGCGCAAGGGGCCCGCCAGTTGGGCCACGCCGAGCCCCAAATCGGCCGCGGAATCACGGATGACTTCGATGCCGATGGTGGGTTTGTTGGCCTTCACACTTGAATCCAGGTCCACCAAGCCAGGGATGGTGCGTAACTTGTCCATGGCAATCAAGGTCAGGCGTTCCAGTTCACGTTGATCCGCGCCCTGCAAGGAAAACTCGATTTGCTTGTTGCCCCCCACCGAATCGGGGGTGCCCACTTGGGTCACGGTGATGCCCGAGACGCGGTTGAGGCGCTCGCGCAATGCGGCCGAGAGCTGGTCGACGCTGCGCTTGCGGTCTTTGCGGTCCGCAAAACGAATGCCCAAATTGACGTTGTTTTTACCCAAAGCGTTGCCGGTGTTGATCGTCGCCACGGTGTAGCGCACTTCCGGCAACTCCCGCACGATGGCCTCTACCTGTTTGGCCTTGGCGGTGGTGGCCTCTAAAGAGGAGCCCACGGGGGTTTGAAAGTTCACGCTGGCTTCAGAAAAGTCGGCTTTGGGCACAAACTCGGTGCCCAACATCGGCACCATCACCACACTCACCATGAAAATGACCAAAGCCGACAGCACGGTGGCGAGTTTGTGCTGCAAGGCCCAGCCTAAAACGACTTGGTAACCACCAGACAGGCGCTCGGTGATGACGTCGAACACATGCGTCACACGGCCAATGGTTTTGTCATACAGGCTGTGGGCTGCCAATTGGCCATGGGTTTGGATGCTGGGGTCATGCCAGAGGCTGGACAGCATCGGGTCCAGGGTGAAACTCACAAACATCGAAATGCCCACTGCCGCCACGATGGTGATGCCGAACTCGTGGAAGAACTGGCCGATGATGCCTTGCATGAAACCGATCGGCAAAAACACCGCCACGATGGACAGCGTGGTCGCCAACACGGCCAGGCCGATTTCTTGTGTGCCGTCCATGGCGGCTTGGAATGCGTTTTTGCCCATTTGCACATGCCGCACGATGTTCTCTCGCACCACAATGGCGTCGTCAATCAGCAGGCCCACACACAAAGACAAGGCCATCAGGGTGATCATGTTGATGGTGAATCCAAACAGGTCCATGAACCAGAACGTTCCGATGATCGAGATCGGCAGCGTCAGGCCGGTGATGACCGTGGAGCGCCAGGAGTTGAGGAATAAAAACACAATCAACACGGTGAGCAGGGCGCCTTCAATCAAGGTACGGCGCACGTTTTCAACGCCCACACGAATCGAGCGCGAATTGTCGGTCACCGCTTCCAGTCGGATACCAGGAGGCAATTGCTTTTGAATGTCTTTCAGCGCCTTGACCAGGCCATCCACCACTTCGATGGTGTTTTCGTCTTGCGATTTTTGCACGCTCAACAACAAGGTGCGCTGGCCATTGAACATGGCCAGGCTCTCCAGCTCTTGGGCATCGTCTTGGATCGACGCGAGCTGCGACAAACGCACCGAGGTGCCGGATTTTTTGGCGACGATGATGTTGCCAAAGTCTTCGGGCCGCACCATGCGCGACTGCACCTGAACCACCCGCTCTTGCGCTGCGGATTTGATCGTGCCCACCGGCAGGTCTTGGTTCTCGTTGCGCACGGCATTGACCACTTGATCGGCTGAAACGCCAAAGGCCTCCATCGCATCGGGTTTCAGGTAGAGATTGAGTTCTCGTCGGCTGCCGCCCACGACGGTGACCGAGCCCACGCCGCGCACGTTTTCGAGTTTCTTTTTAAGTACCTGCTCAGACCAGTTGGTCAGCTCGACGGGCGTGGGGGCTTTGCCTTGCGCAACTTCTTGCGGGATCACGGCCAGCGACCACACCGCGCGGCTGGAGGGGTCAAAACGCAGCACGCGGGGTTCTTTGACCTCGGTCCTGAGCAGGGGCTTGATGGCGGCGATTTTTTCACGCACGTCTTCGGCGGCCTTGCGGCTGTTGATGTTCAGGTCAAACTCCAGCACCACGACCGATTGGCCTTCGTAAGTGCGTGAGGTCAGGGCACTGATGCCGGCGATCGAGTTCACGCCTTCTTCAATTTTTTTGGTGACTTCGCTTTCAACAATTTCGGGGCTGGCACCGGGGTATTCGGTCAGCACCACGACCACTGGGAAGTCGATGTTCGGAAACTGATCGACCTTGAGTCTTTGCAAAGAGAACAGGCCCATCACCACAATGGCCAACATGACCATGGTCGCGAAGACGGGATTTTTTAAACTGACTTGGGTGAACCACATGGCAGGCTCAAGGTTTGACGGCGGTGAATTTCACGCGGGTGCCTTCACGCACCGCCCCCGAACTGGCGCTCAGCAGTGGGATGCCTGCGGTCAGTTTGGAGTCTGAACTGGAAATGGCCACCACGACCTGGCCTTCGGCCTCGCCGCGCGCGCCCAGGGTCACCGTCATGTGGCGTACCTGGTCTTTGTCAATCCATTGCACATAGGGCTGCGGTTTGTCGGTGCGCACCGCCGTGACCGGCACCGCCAGCGCGGAGAGGCTGGTGGTGGCCAATTGACCTTGGACAAACAAGCCTTGCCGTAATTCGGGATGGGATGGCATGCCCAAGTAAATCAATACACTGCGGCTACCCGCTTGTGCGCTGGGGTTGATGCGCAAGACGCGGGCGTTGATTGGCGTGGCACTGCCCTCCATCGTCAAGGTGGCGGTTTGACCGAGGCGAACGTTCGCGGCATCCGCTGGCGGCACAGCCGCTTCGACTTCGAGCTGACGCAGGTCGACGATCTCCACAATGCGGGCATCGAGCGCCACCCGCTCTCCGGCTTGTGCCAGTCGCTGCGCAACCAGGCCCGACAGCGGGGCTTTGAGGACGGTGTCGTCCATCGCTTTGCGGGTCACATCGAAAGCGGCCACCGCAGCCAATTGGCTGGCTTTGGCACCGTTCAAATTGAACAGTGAAGTGTCCAAAGCGGTTTTGGAAATGAAGCCCTGATCCACCAGCGCTTTGTTGTTGTCGAATTGTTTTTGCGCGACTTCGACTTGCGCCATCGCTGCGTCCACTTGTCTTTGAGCTTGGCGCTGACGGGCCAGGTATTCGGTCGGGTCGATGCGGGCGACGACTTGACCTTGGGCCACGCGGTCGCCCTCACGCAGGCTGAAGTCCATCAATTCGCCAGCCACCCGCGCCTTGACCATGGCGGACTGGGTGGCCTTCAAAGTACCTGACACGGGCAAGCCTTGCGCCAGGGTCAGCGTCCGCAGGGTGTAAATATCACTCGGGGCCAGCTCCAAGGTTTGAGACACCAGTTTGGCTGCATCAGCCGCTGCAGCTGCAGCCATGCCGGCCGCTTTGCGTTGCGCCATGTATTGAGAGGCACCGAATCCTGCGCCCAAGAGCAGCAGCAAGATCAAGGTGAAACGAAGCAACTTTTTCATGGGGATTTTTCTGAGGACATGCCGCGAACCAACAAGTCGGCATGGTTGGTGATGAATTTTTCGGCATCCATCATTTGGGGGCCGCTGCGGCAAGCGCCGCTGGCATGTTTTTCCATGACCAAAAAGATCAGGGGCGCCATGACCGAGTAAATGGCGTCATGGACATCGATCGCACGAAATTCACCGCGGTCGATGCCTCTTTGCAAAACGAATCGAATCAAGGCTTGGGCGGGCTGGATCACGTTGTCACGAAAAAATTCAGCCAAAGCGGGAAAGTTACCCGCCTCACTCATCATCAGTTTGGAAATGCCCGAAGCCTTGGTCGCCCCATAACGCCGCCACCATTCCAGCATCAGCCACTGGAGTAAATCAGCGCTGCTGCCCTGGAAGTTTTCGGCTTCGGCGATGCCCTCGGCCACCGGTCGGGCCACGTTCTCCATCACCACCGCTTTGAAGAGCTCTTCTTTGCTCGGAAAATACAAAAACAAAGTGCCTTTGGACACCCCGGCGCGCAGCGCCACTTCTTCGGAGCGGGTGGCCGCGAATCCTTTTTCGACGAACAAGTCCAAAGCCGCCTCCAGCAGCTCACCGGGGCGGTCTTGTTTGCGGCGTTCGCGTTTGTGGGGAAGTGTTTCGGGCACGGGGCATTAATGACTGATGGGTTATTAATGTAATTCAAAACGCCTGTTCAGCGCAAAGCGCGCAAGAGTTTTTGCCCGGCCCGACCATTCGCCTCGTGACCCAGGCGGGTTTGTTCGGCCTTGATGGCCACCCGGCTTTTGTCGCCCAGCACGCCGTCGATCACACCCATGTCGTGGCCTCTTTGGCTGAGCAGGCTTTGGATGTCGCGGCGCTCGGCGCGCGACAGGCCGGCATCGTCGGTGGGCCAGGGGGTGGCAAAGGGGCCTGCGCCTCGCAAGCGGTCAGACAAGTGGGCAATGGCCAGGCCGTAGCTTTCGGCGGCGTTGTAGCTGTAAATCGCATCGAAATTGCGGAACACCAAAAAAGCCGGGCCTTTGACGCCGGCGGGCGTCATGAGACCCGCCTGTCCAGCGCTGTGGGGCAAGGCACTGCCATCGGGTCGGGTCAGGCCCCGTGCCATCCACTCGCTCATTGCCCTTTTGTTTTTACGGCTTTCGCCAGCCAAATCGGTTCCTGCTGGCAGCTTGACTTCCAAGCCCCAGACCTGCGCAGGGTTCCAGCCTGCTTTGTTCAAGAAGTGCGCTGTCGAAGCCAGGGCATCGGGCACGCTGTCCATCAGGTCACGGCGGCCATCGCCGTCAAAGTCTTGTGCCAAACGTTCAAACGTGGTGGGCATGAACTGGGTATGCCCAAAAGCCCCGGCCCAAGAACCAACCAAGCGTTCCGGCGTGATGTGACCTGCCTGCAGAATGCGCAGGGTGGCGAAAAATTCGCCTCTGAAGTAATTTTGTCGGTTGCCAAAGCACGACAGCGTGCCCAGCGCCTGGGTCAAAGGGTACTTGCCAAAAGTCTGGCCAAAATTGCTTTCCACGCCCCACACCGCCACCACCGTGGCCGCATCCACGCCGTATTGGGCGGCCACCTTGTCCAGTGTGTCTTTGTGCAAGGCCAATTTGGCTTGGCCTTCGGCCACGCGCTCGTCGTCCACCAAGGCGGCCAGGTAGTCCCAAATCGGCATCTTGAATTCGGGTTGGTTGTTCATCTTGTCCAGAATCCCCATGTCCGGCGTCAAGCCTTGGGTGAAGCGGGCAAAACTGTCTTCCCGCACACCTGCGGCTTTGGCGGGTGCGCGCAGGTTGGAGAGGCAGGAAGCGAAGTCAGTCTGCGCTTGTGCTGCGGCGCCAGAGAGCAGTGCGCACAGCGCCAGGGCAGTTCGAAACTTGGAATTAGTCATATTTTTCAATTCTAGCTACTTGATTAAGAGGCATCGTTCAACAGGGAAACCACTAATTAATATTTAAAATTTAATAAATAAAATTTATGTGTATTTAAATATTAAATAAATGCAAAAAAACTTGTTCAGAGCCGAAGTCCTGCAAGAGCGCCAAGCATCGTGGTTGGGTGGCATTCGCATGGGCAAGAACCCCGGCTTCAGCCTGGTGGCCGTTGTGGCGTTGGCGCTGGCGGGTGCCTTGGTCGCATTTGCCGCTTGGGGTCAGGTGGCCCGCAAGGCGCGCATCCCGGGCATACTCATGCCGGTGCAGGGCACTGTGCAGCTCAGCGCCAATGCCGCTGGGGTGCTGGCAGACCTGTTGGTGCAAGAAGGCGAACAAGTCACCGCAGGTCAGGCCCTGTTTGTGTTGGGCACCGACCGCCCCACAGCCGAAGGCTCAGCCGCCGTGCTGCTCGCAGCCCACTTGGCCCAACGCCGCGGCACGCTGGAGGCCGAACGTACAGCGCGTGTGCAGCAAAACCGCCAAAGAGAAACCGCGCTGCAAGACCGCATCCGGGCGCTGGACCCTGAAATCGGACAAGCCCAACAAGAAGCCCTGCTGGCCAGCAGACGAGTGGCTCTGGCCCAAAAGACATTGGGCCGCTACCAGCAAATGGCCCAAGAAGGCTTTGTGTCGGACATTCAGGCCCAAAACAAACAAGAAGAACTGATCGACCTGCAGGCACGGGTAGAAAACACCCAGCGCAATGCCTCCACACTGCAACGCGAACAACAAAGTCTGCAAGCCGAGCGCCAAGCCAACCAACGCCAACTGAGTATCGATCTCGCCCAACTGGACCGTACCCTGGTGAGCCTGGAGCAAGAAGGCACAGAAAACCAATCCCGCAAAACCATCGTCATCACCGCGCCCCAAGCAGGCGTGGTCTCCACCATCCACCTGCCCAAAGGGGCAGCCGTGCAGGCGGGGCAAAGCGTGGCCACACTGGTGCCTGTGGACAGCATCGATTCAGACAAGACAGCCTTACCCGTCCAACTTCAAGCTAACCTCTATGCCCCCAGCCGCACCGCAGGCTTCATCAAGCCTGGCCAAACCGTGTGGATGCGGTATGGCGCTTACCCGTATCAAAAATTTGGATTGGCGCAAGGAGAAGTGCACAGTATCAGCGCCACACCCACTGCGCCACAGGATTTGCCCAATGGCCAGGGCACTGCCCTTCTGGCTGCAGCCCAAACACAAGAACC
>Ga0114964_10000028_pt1 | contig 98574 bp, 103 predicted proteins | sample C_131016_MF_Meta_FD_92638 | JGI IMG/M metagenome (GOLD analysis project Ga0114964, IMG submission 92638) | Freshwater microbial communities from Lake Croche, Canada to study carbon cycling - C_131016_MF_MetaG | ecosystem: Environmental > Aquatic > Freshwater > Lake | place: Lake Croche, Canada... | reverse complement strand
TTGGGCAGGTTGGCTTCGAGTTCTTGAATGCGGTTGCCGCCACTGGGGTGTGTTGACAGAAATGAGGGCCCACCTTGGCCATTGGCACCCAACATTTTTCGCCATAAATTGACACTGGCTTCGGGCAAAAAACCGCCGCGTGCGGCGATTTCAAGGCCCACCAAATCCGCTTCGGTTTCGTCGTCGCGGCTGTATTTGAGCGACAGCAATTGCGTACCCAGGTTGGCTGCCACGTCACCCAATTGCCCCAGGCAGAGCAAAGCCGACGCGACAGACAGGCCGATGCCGGTGACTTTGGATTTGGCGATCCGCTCGCGCGCATGCTCGCGCAGGGCATGCGCCATCTCGTGGCCCATGATCATGGCGATTTCGTCGTCGGTCAGTTTGAGTTGGTCCAAGATGCCGGTGTAAAACGCGATCTTGCCGCCCGGCATGCACCAAGCGTTGAGTTGTTTGCTGCCGATCAGGTTCACCTCCCAGCGCCAGTTGGACACCCGCGGGTTCCATTGCGATGCGAAGGGAATCAAACGGCGTGCAATGCTGTGCAAGCGCTGCAACTGCGGGTGGTCGTTGGGGGCCAGCGCATTTTTCGATTTCGCGTCTGCGAGCACTTGGCTGTATTGCTGTTTGGCAGACGACTCCAGATCTTCAGCCGAAACCAAGGTGCGAACGCTGGAAGCGCCGCCAACATCCACTTGCGCCAGCGCCGGGCCGGCCACAGCCATGCCCGCGGCCATCAAGAAACCCCGGCGTGGAGGCTGGCGGTGGCCACTGTCAGCGCCGCAAGGCGCCAGGGTAGAGGAAGATTTGAGCTCGCAAAGAAAACACATGGTGCGCTGATAATAGCTGCAAAGTCGTATTTTATGAGCCAGATAAATGCTTGTTGTGTCGCTTGCGCAAAGCGTGCGTTTTGCCTGCCGCACGCGCCTTGATAATGGCGTTATGTCTGCGCCTTCAACCCCACAACCTGTTTCAACACCAGTTCAACAACCCGCGCCCGCTTGGTGGGCTGCTTGGCGGGTGTATGTGCAACCCGCCAGTTTGCGCATGCTGTCTTTGGGATTTTCCGCAGGCCTGCCCTTGCTCTTGGTGCTGGGCACCCTGAGCTTTCGCTTGCGCGAAGCGGGGATTGACCGCAGCACGATTGGCTACTTGAGCTGGGTGGGCTTGGCCTATGGCTTTAAATGGGTCTGGGCGCCGCTGGTGGACCGCCTGCCCTTGCCTTGGCTGACGGCCCGTTTGGGGCGAAGACGCAGCTGGTTGCTGCTGTCGCAAACCGTGATCATGGCCGGTTTGATGGGCATGGCCTGGTGCGATCCGAGTCAAACGCTGGGACCCATTGTGGGCTGCGCTTTGGCGGTGGCGGTGGCGTCAGCCACGCAAGACATTGCGCTGGATGCTTTTCGCATCGAGTCCGCCCGCACCGACCAACAAGCGGCTTTGGCGGCCAGTTACCAGACAGGCTACCGTTTGGCCATGATCTGGGCGGGTGCCGGCGTGCTGTGGGTGGCCGCAGGGGTGCAAGGCCCACACGTTGCGGGCTACCAGCACGCCGCTTGGCAGGCGGCCTACATGGTCATGGCTTTGAGCATGATGACCGGCATGCTCACAGTGTGGTTCTCTGGCGAGCCTGCGCATGCGCCCCTGCCTTCCACCCGCAACGCGCGCGAGTGGCTGCGCGGTGCATTGATTGAACCCTTTGTGGACTTTGTGCGCCGCTATGGCTGGCATGCCGTATTGATTTTGTTGTTGATTGCAACCTACCGCATCAGCGACGTGGTCATGGGCATCATGGCCAATCCCTTTTATGTGGACATGGGCTTTACCAAAAACGAGGTGGCCACGGTCACCAAGGTGTATGGCGTGATCATGACTTTGGTTGGCGCCTTTGTGGGCGGCGTGTTGTCGATGCGCTTTGGCGTGATGCGCATCTTGATGCTGGGTGCGGTGCTCAGCGCCGCCAGCAATGCGCTGTTCGCTTGGTTGAGCGGCGTGGGCCATGACGTCACCGCGCTGGTGTGGGTCGTGTCTGCCGACAATTTGGCCAGCGGCCTGGCCTCGGCGGCTTTCATTGGGTATTTGTCATCGCTCACCAATGTGACGTATTCGGCCACCCAATATGCCTTGCTCAGCTCCATGATGCTTTTGCTGCCCAAGTTCATCGCCGGGTTCTCGGGGGACTATGTCAATGCCCACGGGTATGCAGATTTTTTCATGGCCACAGCCTGGTTGGGGCTGCCGGTGCTGATACTGGTGGCACTGGCGGGCAAGTTAGCCCCGGCGCCAACAGCGCCGCAAACGACCAGCGTGGATGGATGAAGGGGTTTACCCAACTTTACGGGGGCTTCATCTGGAGCGCACGCAGAACGTGCATCATCTGAGGGGTTCCAAAATAACAGGTCAAGGAAACTCGCATGAGCGGCACGCTGCTGTTGATTGAAGACGATTCGCGTTTGGCCCAAATGGTGGCGGATTATTTGAGCCAACAGGGGTTTGCGTGCACGCATGCGGGTGATGGGCAAACTGGCTTGTTGCGACTGCAAGAGGGGCTTGTCGACTTGGTGGTGTTGGACCTGATGCTGCCCGACATGGACGGCTTGCAGGTGTGTCAACGCATTCGGAGCCTGCAGGGCGCTAAGGGCCAAGTGCCCATCTTGATGCTCACCGCCAAAGGCGATCCGATGGACCGCATCATCGGCTTGGAGTTGGGCGCAGACGATTATTTGCCCAAACCTTTTGAGCCTCGTGAACTGTTGGCGCGCATCAAGGCTATTTTGCGACGCAAGCCCGTTGAAATCACGCAGCGCCAGTCGCTGATGAGATTTGGCAGCTTGGAGATCGATCGTGACGCGCGGCGTGTTTCTGTGCGGGACCAACTGTGCGATTTAACCTCTTACCAATTCGACCTGTTGGTGGCCTTGGCCGAGCGCGCCGGTCGCGTCTTGACCCGTGACCAAATCATGGAAGCGGTACGCGGCCGAGAACTGGAAGCCTTTGACCGCTCCATTGATGTGCATATGGGCCGCATCCGGGCGGCCATCGAGGTGGACGCCAAAGACCCCAAGCGCATTTTGACGGTGCGTGGCGTGGGTTATGTGTTTGCGAAACAACAAGACTGAAGTATGTCGATTCGCGCCGCATTTTCAAAACGCCTGTACCTTCGCATTTGGTTGACCGTGGTGCTGGGCGTGTCCGTTTTGATGCTGCTGGTGGGCTGGTTCTGGCGAATGGCGGAGGAACACAACCGGCCGCAGGGCATGGTGCGGGAAGTGATTGTGCGCAACGCTTCCGGCGAAGTGATTGGGACGGGTGAAGCCCTGACGCAGCGCGGGCGGGGGGGTGAGTTTGAATTGAAGTTGCCCGGCGGTGAGGTCTTGCAAATCCAAATGCCTTACCGCAGGCCTCCTGGGCCTCCCCCGCATCATGCCGGGCCACCTTGGTGGGCCAGACCGCCCTATGGGTTTTTGTGGATGCTGGGAGGGGTCGGTCTGGCGGCAGCGGTGGGCCTGTACCCGGTCATGCGCAAACTCACGCACCGTCTCGAAACCCTGCAGCAAGGTGTGCAAAAGTGGGGCGATGGTGACTTGAGCAGGCGCGTGCCGGTGACTGGTCAGGACGAGGTGGCCGATTTATCGCAGCATTTCAACGACGCTGCGCAACGCATTGAAAACCTGTTGTCGTCTCAACGGGCTTTGCTGACCTCCCAAAAATCATTGCTGGCCAATGCTTCGCATGAGCTGCGCTCCCCTTTGGCGCGGATTCGCATGGGGCTGGAGTTTTTGGGTGAGGCGCCGCCCGCCGTTAAAAACGAGATCTCCCGCAATATTGCCGAGTTGGACCAATTGATCGATGAGATTTTGCTCGCCAGCCGACTCGACGCCCAAGAGTCCGACCTGGGCACCATCGAGTCGGTGGACTTGATCGGGCTGTGCGCCGAGGAATGTGCCCGTGTGGGTGCCCGCTTGCAACTGCCCGAAGGGGTGCAGTCGGTTGAGGTGCAGGGCGTGGCCAAATTGTTGCGTCGCATGGTGCGCAACTTGTTGGAGAACGCCAAACGCTATGGCGGCGAATCGGGTCAAGAAATCGGTTTGACCTTGTCACAAACAGATGCGGCCACCACCGTGCGTGTGGATGACCGCGGCCCCGGCGTGCCCGCCGAATTGCGCGAAAGGATTTTTGAGCCCTTTTACCGACTGCCCGGCGCGAGCGAACGCACTGGCGGGGTCGGCTTGGGGCTGGCGCTGGTCAAGTCGATTGCCCAGCGGCACGGCGGCCAGGTGTCATGCCTGGGGCGGAACGGCGGCGGGGCGTGCTTTGAGGTGATTTTGGGACACGCGCATCCAAAACATGAACTGCAAAGCCCGTAGCCAACGGCCCCGCGCCAAGTAAGCCGAGATCAGCTTCGAATACCTCAAGGGCGAGGCGCTTTGCCACACCTTGGCGAAAAGCGCCAAAGCGTGGCGGGCTGTTGGTGTTTTGAAATGGTGCATCTTTTTGGACGCCCGAACAAATGTGCGCGCGCAAAAGTGGGCAACTTCAAACAAAGTTTGGGCTTGCAGTCCGGGTGCGTGCAAACTCAAATAGCTTGAATAACCACTGAGTGCATGCATCCAATCTTCAATTTTTGGGGCGGAAAGGCTTGAAAGTATGGTTCCTTTGCGCTGTCTGTAGGCGATCCAAACTTGCGGGCAGTGGTAAAAAGTTTGGACATTCAAGATCAATTTGGGAATGACGGCCAGATCTTCAAAATTTTTGCCCACTGGAAAGTATTGCTGTGCAGGCCAGCAGGCTTTGCGAATGACTTTGGACCAAACATGAAATTGTCCGGTTTTGAACAAGCCAGAGATCAGCACATTGAGATCTCGCCCCAAGACCGCAGAAGGCCCATCGAAGCTTGCGATGTGTTCATGGCGCGACTTTTGGGGCGCATGGCGGTTGTCTTCAAAGCGGCGAAAATCACACATCACCAGATCTGCTGATGTCTGAGCTATCAAAGCCTTGAGTGTGGGCAGCACATTGCTTTCCAACAGATCATCCGAGTCTATAAACCAGATGTAACGGCCTCGGGCTGCGTCCAGCAGGGTGTTTCTGGCGGCGCTCAGTCCCAAATTGTGTGTGTGTTGCAAAACCCGAACCTGGCGGGGGTGCTCGCGCTGTATCTGATGGAGGATGTCCGCGCAACCGTCCGGCGATGCATCATCGACGAACACCACCTCAACGCCCTCGTCCGCTTGCGCAAGAAGGGAGTCAGCGCAGTCTTGTAAAAAAGCTTGGACCTGATAGACGGGCACCAAAATACTCAACCAAAAATGGGGTTCGGCTTGGGTGGGCTCGGTATGCGCCGCAGCGTCGGTGTTAAGGGCTGATGACATCATGGCTTTGAGTTTCAATCGGCTTGAGCAGTTTGGCGAGTGCGCTGCTTTCGAGCAACCAGCCGCGCGTCAAACCACGTTCAAAAACACGTCGATCGCCACCCCGCAATTTGATGATGCAGGGCAATCTGGCGGGCGCTGGGGTCAGGGCCAATCGGGCATAGAGGTGACGTTTGCGCCATTTCAGTGCAGCATGAAAGCCCAGCGCAGAATCTTCGGCTCGGATCAGCGCGAGTTTGTAAGCCTCAGGATCTCGGTTCAAAACCACTGCCGCGGCCACATGCATGATCAAATACAACTGGTCTTTGGCCCCAAGGCCTTGCACCACGGTCTCAAGACAACCCTCGTCACCCAGTGTGGCCAGGTAATGGGCCTCACCTTGGTGGACAGCGCGGTTAAATTCTTGGGCCAATGCCAAAATAAAGGGGCTTTGAGGGGGCGCCGCCATGAACCAGTTTTCGACAATCGGCTGGTCCGGGCGGGTGGTGAATCGGTCAATGTAAAAACCAACATACTCGCTGCCCCTTTCGGCTTGAAGATGGTGGACCCAGTCCAGACTTTGGGTGAGCAATGTGGATGCGTCGATCCAAATCCCGCCATGTTTTGCCAGCAATTGCAAACGCAGCCAATCGGCTTGGCGAAAGGGTGGCAATTGGGTGAAAAATGCTGTGATCGAATCAGCCCCAAGCCACTTTGCAATATTGCCTTGATGCACTGAACGCACTTCATGGTCGGGGGCAAAATGCCGCCAATTGGCCAGACATTGGCGAATGAATTCCGGTTCAGGCACGACGTGCCAATACGTCCAGATGATGCGCGGCACAGGCCTGGCTTTCAGATCCGACGGGCTGAACAGCCCCGTGTGCAGGCTGTGCGGCTGCACAGGCACACTTGCCTTGAAGATTTGAACGACCTCCCAAGTCAGCGCCAAGGCCACAAGGCCCAGCACAGCGGCCATGATGTCTATCAAGAGGAGGTCGTTCATCGGGCCAAAGTGCTGAACAGTTGGTGATACCGTTGGTGCATCAAGCTTGTGCCAAATTTCGCTTTGACGCTGGCGCGCGCGGCCAGTCCCAGCTGCTCGGCCCACACGGGCTGCGCGAGCAATTGCGCTATGGCATCGGCCAAGGCTTGTGCATCGCCCTCAGGCACCAGCAGGCCGGTCTGGCCATGTTCAATGACTTCGCGCACACCGACCACATCGGTGCCAATGCAGGCGCAGCCCATGGCCATCGCTTCGATCAAGGCCAGTGGCATGCCTTCGTAGTGGGTCGACAGGACAAACACCTGGTGCTTGGCCAGCAAGGGGGGCAGCTGGCTGACATGGCCCAAAAAATCGATCTGTCCGGTCAGCTTGGCTTGTGCGCTGGCCTTTTGGCATTGCGCCATCAGCCTGGCTTTGCCCAGCCCCGCAAAAGACAAACGGGTGGGTTGGTGCTGATCGCGCAAGATCCGCATTGCGCGGATCAGCGTCATCGGGTCTTTTTGGCGGGCAAACCGTGAAGCCATGATCACGTTCGGCGCCCGTGCAGACCAGATCGGCTGCGCAACCGATTCAAAGAGCGCAAGAGGCACCCCATTGGGGATGGCCCAGCATTTTTCTGGCGGAAACTTCAGCGCCAACAAACGGGTTTTGACACCTTCAGAAACGCCCACAAGGGCCGCTGTGCGATGGGCCAGCCAACGCGCCAAAACCAAGCGCAAGAAGGTGTAACGTTCGCGCGAGTTGTGCTCCACATGCACCAAGGTTTTGACACCCGCCCACAGTCCTGCGAGACGACCCCACAGGTGTTCGCTGTAACCATGGGCAACCAGAATGTCTGGCGACCACGATCTGCACACATTGCGCAGTTGCCAGATGGTGGCCGCGTGCGACCAGCCCGCCACCACCTGCACATCCAAGCCTTTGTTTTGGAGCGCCAAGACCCGTCCTGCATCGGTATTGCGTTTGCGCCGCAGCACCAGTTTCACATCCATGTCACCTGAAGTTTGCGCAGCAAGGCACAGGTCAACCGCGACTTGTGTGGCTCCCGAAAAACCACCGGTGACAAAGTGCAGAACTTTCAGTTTGACCGCTGCCATGGGGTGTGACCGAGGTGTTCAGCTCGGTTGAGCTGCAGGTCGCAATTGGCACCAAATCCAGGCGGTGCTCAGCACGAGCAGGCCATTGGATGGGCCATACACCAAGGCAGAACTGAACAAGCCCTCCAAGGCGTAAGAAAGCATGACCGCGGCGGCCAACAGCACCACCTCGCGTTGGTTGGGGGTCGGCTTGAAGAGCCATTGTTGCGCCAGGTAAGCGAGCGCGGCGCTCAGCACGAGCGCCCAAACAAGTCCGCCTTCTACCAAGGTTTGCAGGTATTCAGAATGAAAATGCCGGTGGGTGAACATCTCTGGCGCAGGTGCGCCGAATTGGGCCAGTTGATGCGGTCGGATGCCGGCACCCCAGCCCAGCCAAGGTTTGTCGCACAAGGCCAGAAAAGCCAGTCGGTACATTTCCAGACGGCCGCCGATGGAAGTTTGCGTGACGCTGATGTCGTTTTGACGCAGGGCCATGAACTGCGTGGCTTCGTGAACGGCTTGGGTGTAAAGGCTCGAGCGCAAGCTGGCCACGACAAGCATGACCAAGCCCGCCCCAGCCAAGAGGCCCATCACCTGAAATCTGGAGAGTCGGTGCCACAAGCGGTAGGCCATCACACCCAAAATGATCACCGCCAAAGCGGCCATCTCGATGCGGCGGGAGGTGGCATGCACGATGACGATGCTGGCCAGCAACGCCAGCGCAAATAACCAGCGGGGCGCGCTCAGTTGCGGCCGGGTCAAGGTCAAAAAGTTCATGGCGCCCAGCACCAGCGTCAATTGACCCAGTTGTTGGTAGCCTGTGGTGCCCGCCTCGAAATAGGGACGTGTGGCATCTTGGCTTGTCCAGAAAATACTCAACAAATACCAAACCGCTGTGGCAATCAGCCCCCATGCGATCGACTTTTCAATGTCACGGGTGTGGGGTTTGCAGCGGCTCAATCCGATTGCAACCCAGGGCCACAGCAGCAGATGCGTATGCCACAGGGCATTGCGCACAGCCAGATAAGGGGTGTCCGACCACAGTGCACTGAGCATCTTGAAAAGAAATACCGAGGCAATACACAGGCTGATCAGTGTGTCGCTGCGCTGCCAAGACAGGCTTTCAAGTGTGGCATTGCGCGAACCGATCAGCGCAAACAGACCGATCAGTGCAAAGACCAAGACCCCCATCTCGGACATCAGTGGCAAAAGCAAAATCAAGCCAAAGTAGGCCCCAGGCAGCAGGTACAGGATCTTGGATGGGAATCCGTTATTTGAGAATCCGAGGTTTGAAATAGTCACTCCCAGCAGGGCATCCAAGCCTTGATCAATGTCCGCCGCCGAAATGCTCACCTGCTTTGAGCGCATACGCGGTGCCGCAATAAGGGCATTTGGCTTGACCGGTCTTGGCCACATCCAGATAGACCTTGGGGTGGTTGTTCCAAATCTTCATGTCGGCTTGGGGGCTGGGGCAAAACACGCCGCCTTGGGGGTTCAGGTCTTTGGCCAGCAGTTCGATCGGATTGTGCATGGGATGCTCCTCAAACCAAAGTCAGCCAATGGGCGTACTTGGGGTTGCGACCGTTGACGATGTCAAAGAACGCGGATTGGATTTTTTCGGTGATCGGCCCGCGGCTGCCCACGTAGCCGTCTTTGCCCAGCTCGATGCGATCGAGTTCGCGAATCGGTGTGACTTCTGCGGCCGTGCCGGTGAAGAAAGCTTCATCAGAGATGTACACCTCGTCCCGGGTGATGCGCTTTTGCACAATCTCCAAGCCCAAATCTTGGGCGATGTGGAACACCGTGTTGCGGGTGATGCCGTTGAGCGCGCCAGCCGACAAATCCGGGGTGTAAATGACGCCATCTTTGACCACAAAGATGTTTTCGCCAGCGCCTTCAGACACAAAGCCCGAGGTGTCGAGCAACAGGGCTTCGTCGTAACCTTCGTCGGTCACTTCCATATTGGCCAAAATGGAGTTGGTGTAGTTGCTCACCGCCTTGGCCTGTGTCATGGTGATGTTGACATGATGGCGGGTGTAGCTGCTGGTCTTGACGCGGATGCCGCGCTTCATGCCTTCTTCGCCCAGATACGCGCCCCAAGTCCAAGCAGCAACCATCAAATGGATGGTGTTGCCTTTGGGGCTCACGCCCAGTTTCTTGTCACCGATCCAGGTCAGCGGGCGGATGTAGCCCGACGCCAGATGGTTTTCGCGCACCACGGTGCGTTGGGCTTCGTTGACTTGGTCTTTGGTGAACGGAATGGGCATGCGCAAAATTTTGGCGCTGTTGAACAACCGTTCGGTGTGCTCTTGCATCCGAAAAATGGCGGTCCCTTGCTCGGTTTTGTAGGCGCGCACGCCTTCAAAGGCGCCGCAGCCGTAGTGCAGGGTGTGGCTCAGGACGTGGATTTTGGCGTCGCGCCAGTCGACCAACTGGCCGTCCATCCAGATTTTGCCGTCACGGTCTGACATTGAAGGAATTACGACGCTCATTGTGTGTCCTTGTAAAAGAGGTGCCTGAAATAGTGCTCAAGTGCATTTTAAGGCTTGAAACTGTCCAGCTTATTCAGGTCGGTGCAGCACCCATTCTGTGAGTTTTCCGCCGTAAAAGCTGCAGGTGACATGGGAGTCACCATTGTCTGTCCATCTGAAAATCTCAGGCTGAACCTCTTTGTCGCTTTGCGGAGCACCTAAAGAGCGGGTCATGGCGATCACATGCATCAAGTTCACGCCTTTTTTGAGTTTGGCGTTCAGCATCACTGCACTGGCCACAGTGCCGATGGGCCGGTCAGTAGCACGTTTGAGCACGGTCAGCATGCGGGTAAAGTGCAGCAAAATCCACATCACAATGCCACTGCCCACCAGGGCCACGCCAGGCCACTGGTAAGAGCGCCAGGCAGCCACGGACAAGACGATGCAGCCGACGGGAATCAAAATACGGTTGAAATTCATGGCGAGATTGTCGGTCTTTTTTTCACTCAACCCAGGCTGCGCACCAGACTCATCGCCTCTTCGATCCGCTCGACCGGATGGATGGTCAAACCTTCAAAGGACTTGTCGTTCTTTTTGGGCGCATTGGCCTTGGGCACGATGGCCACTTGGAAACCCAATTTGGCCGCTTCCTTCAGTCGTTCTTGTCCGCGGGGTGCGGGCCGCACTTCGCCCGCCAGGCCGACTTCGCCAAAGGCCAAAAAGCCTTTGGGCAAGGCTTTGCCGCGCAAGCTGGAGGTGATGGCCAGCATCACGGCCAGGTCGGCAGCCGGCTCGCTGATCCGCACGCCACCCACCGCATTGACAAACACATCCTGGTCCATGCAGGCCACGCCCGCGTGGCGGTGCAGCACCGCCAGCAGCATGGCCAGGCGGTCGCGGTCCAGGCCCACGCTCAAGCGGCGAGGACTGGGGCCACCGCTGTCCACCAGCGCCTGAATTTCGACCAGCATGGGCCGTGTGCCTTCCAGCGTGACCATGACGCAACTGCCGGGCACAGGCTCCGAATGTTGCGATAAAAAGATGGCACTCGGGTTGCTCACCCCCTTGAGGCCTTTTTCGGTCATGGCAAACACGCCAATCTCGTTCACCGCGCCAAAGCGGTTTTTGATGGCGCGGATCAACCTGAAGTTCGAATGCGTGTCCCCCTCGAAGTACAGCACCGTGTCGACCATGTGTTCCATCACACGGGGGCCAGCCAAGGCCCCTTCTTTGGTCACATGGCCGACCAAAACGATGGTGGTGCCTGTGGATTTGGCGGTGCGCGTCAGGTGCGCCGCGCATTCACGCACTTGGGCCACCGAGCCGGGAGCCGAGGTGAGCTGGTCCGAATACACCGTCTGGATCGAGTCGATGATGGCAATGTTCGGCTGGCGCGATTGCAGGGTGTGCAGAATCTTTTCGAGCTGAATTTCAGGCAGCACTGGCACCTGCGAGGCCACCAGGCCCAGCCTGCGCGAGCGCATGGCGACTTGCGCGCCACTTTCTTCGCCCGTGACATACAAGGTGTTCATGCCACTGCGTTGCAAAGCGTCTACCGCTTGCAGCAGCAACGTCGATTTGCCAATACCCGGATCCCCGCCGATCAACACCACCCCGCCTTCCACCATGCCGCCGCCCAACACCCGGTCCAATTCGTCGATGCCGGTGGGGTGGCGCTCAAAATCAGCCGCTTCGATTTGCGACAAGGGCAGCACTTCAGAGGTGGGCGCCAAAGAGGCGTGCACCGAGCCAAAGCGGTTTTTACCGGCAGCGGGCTCCGCGGCACCTTCGATCAGGGTGTTCCAGGCATTGCAACTGGGGCATTTGCCCATCCAGCGAGCGCAGGTGCCGCCGCATTCGGTGCAGGTGTAAATCGATTTGTCTTTGGCCATGGGCAGTATCAGGTGCAAACATCAGGTAGCTTTGTAGTGTGCCTGATCCCCGGCTGTGAATGAGGCCCTTTTTGTCGAGTTTCATTGCGTACTGAACAGCTGCAAGAGGGTCCATGCTGCCTACAGCGGCATGGCTTGCAACGCCTCACGCAACGCCGCATTTGTTTCATGGCGCCACTGCGGCAGAACAGGCCTTGACAGGGCTGACTTTTGCAGAAAACTTCTAGTCTTGTAGCGCCTATTTGCTATTTTATTTTGTTTTTATTAGAACTAAATTGCGCATGCAATCTAATTTTTTTACAGGAGATCGACATGAGCAATCTGACAGTGGTTTTGAAGAAGTCCGATGGGCAGGAGCAGCGCACGGAAGTAAAAACGGGTGCGCCATTGCTGGTGAAGGTGCCGGCAGGCAGCCAAATTCATTTGGAGCTCAATGGCCAAAAAGTAGATGGTTCGCAAAAGTGGGGGGGCAAGACACTGCGCTTGGTCCAAATGGGCAAGATGCTGATGGTGGAAGCCGGAAGCGAGGTGGTCGTCGAATTGGAGAACTACTACACACAACCGATGGTGAGTTTGTATGGCGAACATTGGGATGTCTCTGATGCGAAGGGTTTGCAATTCACGCCGCAAGGGCTGCAGTTGACGCCCGAGGTGTTGGCTGAGGTACAAACGGCGGACAGCGGCGCAGCGGTGGGTTTGTTGGCGCCCGTTCTGACAACGGGGTCGGCCACCGCGGGGGTGGCCGCAGCTGCGGTGGCAGGCGGTTCAGCGGTTGCATCGGGTTCCTCAACAGCAGGGGCCGTTGTGGCGAAAGAAAAGTCATACCAAGCGGTATTGACACTGGGGCCGGTCACAGATGCTGGCGTGGGCACCAAGGTGGTGCTCTACAAAGCAGATGGAAGCAAGCTGGGAGAGATGAGTTACAACGCAGCGACCAAGGCGTTCGAATACATGGACAAGAGTGGCTACAGCGGGGTCTTGATCGCCGTGGCGGCGGATACCGATGCTGCGCCAGACTACATCAGCGAAGCGACGGGCGCGCGGACCAACATAGGTGACACCACAGACCTGATGGCAGTCTCGGTCATCGGGGCGGCAGAGACTGCGGTCAAGCTGAACATCACTTCGGCGACCACGCTGGCAGGCAATCGACTGGGGGTGGTGATCAGTGCAGGCGGCGCTCTGCAGTCGGTGGGTCAGGCGACCGATATCACGCAGGTGAGCAGCGTGAACGCTTGGGTTGCCACGGCACTTGGGCTTGGCGGTGTTGATCTGGTGCGCAGTGCACCGGTGAGCACTATCAATGAAGATGCCAGTGGGAATCTCGCATCCTCCAACGCCTACGGCAAAGTGCTGGCAGCCATGGCAGGCATGGTTGAAATCAACGGCTCAATTGATGCGAGTGTGAGCAAGTTGGCAAGCGGATTTGCGAGCGCAGACGCATTGAATGCAACGTCAAAGGCCGCGCTCGTGCAAGGCGCTTTGGTGGCCGAGGGCCAGACGAGCACGCAAACAGGTTTGAGTGCAGCTGTGCAAAGCCTGCTCAATGCGGACATCAGCAAAGTATTGATGCCGTCGAATTTGACGATTCAAGTCAAGGAAAACATCCCCTCGACGACGATCATTGGCAAGGCGATGGCCTTGGATGAAGCGCAAAGCGGGGTCAAATATTATTTGGCCGGTGGTGCGGACGACGGTAAGTTCTCCCTGAACAGCAGCACAGGCGAGCTCAAGTTTTGGGACACCACCAATCGCAACTTTGAAGCGCTGAGCGTCAACGGTTCGCAGCCGAGTTACCAAGTCAAGGTCAGGGCCACAGACGCTGCGAACAACAGCAAGATTCAAACGATCACGATCAAGCTGCTGGATGTCAATGAATTTGCGGTCTCGGACATCACCAATGTGGCTACCAACCCGACCCTCAAAGTCAAAGAAGGCGAAGTCGCGGGCACACAGCTGGGTTTGCAGGCCTTTGCCAAAGATGCAGATGGCACCAATAACACCATCACTTACAGCCTGGCCAAAGATGCCAACGCATCCGCAGATTACACAGACGCAGAGTTTGTGATTGATGCCAGCACAGGCTGGGTGAGCACCGCCAAGCCACTGGACTATGAGGCAGGAGCCAGCCGCACGATCTATATCAAGGCCAGCTCAGCGGATGGCAGCACCAAAGTCAAGAGCTTCACCGTGGGGCTGATCGATGTGGATGACACAGCCCCAGTGATCACCAATGCCAGCGCTCTGGCGGTCAATGAAAACGTCAACAAAGTTGCGCAGTTGACCGCACAAGATCCAGACACGCCGAACGCGGGACAAATCAGTTATGCCATCACAGGCGGCGCTGACAAAGCTTTGTTCGAAGTGGTCAATGGCGAGCTGCGCTTTATTGCAGCGCCTGACTTTGAAAGCCCCAAGGACAGCAAGAAGTCGAACAAGTACGAAGTGGAGGTGACAGCCAGTGATGGTGTTAACAAAGCCGCCAAATTGTTCGCCATCAATGTCAACGATGTGCTTGAAACAGGGCCGGTGTTGACCGTGGCCAACAACTTGGTGGCGGCATCAGACCAAACTGCCGTGACCACCCTGACCAGCAGCACGGCCAAGGCAGGTATGGTTGCCAGCTACAGCCTTGCCGGAGGAGCCGATGCGGCGATGTTCAACATCGACGGCGACAAGTTGGTCTTCAAGAGTGCGCCGGACTTCCTCAAACCGTCTGATGTCGGAGCAGACAATGTGTATGAGGTCAATATCAAAGTCGCTGATGCCACAGGCAGTAACATCACCGCGACCAAAGTGAAGGTGGCCGATTTGACAGCGCCAGTGCTCAAAACTGCGAGTGTGAGCAGTGGTGACATTGTGTTGACTTACACGGACAAATCGGGCCTGTCCAGTACCAGTTTCCCGCCTCCATCGGCCTACACCGTGTTGGTGGATGGAAAAGCGGCATCTGTGATCGCTGTCATCATTGATGAGAGCACATCGCAGGTGACGCTGGACCTTTTGGAGCCCATTGTTCCTGGGCAAACAGTTGTCTTGAGCTACAACGGCAGTTTGAAAGGCACAGCCTTGGTGCAAGATGCGGCGGGCAACCTGGCGCCTTCGATTGCTGCCATCACAGTGAGCAATACTGTGCAACCGGTCAATTTGGTTTTTGATCAGGCCAGTGTCAGTCTGGGCATCAACGAGGACGCGACAAACAACGGTGTCATCTACCAAGCCAGCGCCAAGAGCAGCACGGGCAGCGCAGTCACTGGCATCACCTACAGCTTGCAAGGCGCAGATGCCCCTTATTTCCAGATCGATGCAGCCAGCGGCGCCATCAAAGCCAAAACGGCACTGGACTTTGAAAATGCCAAAGACGCCAACGCAGACAACACCTACCAACTGCAGGTGAAAGCCAGTTATGGCAACAGCATGTCAACGCAGGATGTGCAAATCAAAGTGGGGGATGTGACGGAGATGCCCTCGGAGATCACATCGACCACCTACGTACCCAAAGCCACGGCATCAGGCGGCTTGACGTTGAATGACGCGCTGGCGTCTTTGCTATCGAACGACAACAACAATGCTTCCTGGGCTCTGATGGTCAATGGCGTGCGCCCAGCCAATTGTCCTGTCACTGTCACTTATTCATTCATGGATCTTGGGCAGTTGGCAGGTTCGGGCAATGGCAAAGGCAAACCCATTGACGACCAATTCAATCAGCAAGACAAGGAGTTGTTGCGCAACACTTTCAAATCCATCAGCGAATATTGCAATATCACATTCGTTGAAACAGCAAGCCAAGACCCATTGGTCGCCAATATGCGACTTTTTATGGGATCAGCTAAACTTTTGTTGACTCCAGGAGATAACGCTACGGCTGCATATGCAACCCAACCCAGTGCAAGTAATAACTATACAACCCCTAACCTTGGTGATGTTTACATGATCCGAGAAAACAGTTCTGATTTTTATGGGGTCATGACATTCAGTCAAATTGCGTTGGTTCATGAAATTGGGCATGCCTTGGGCCTGGATCACCCATTCCAGAAGGGGACCGACAATTTTAATTTTTATTCCTCTGTCAATAAAAACCTGAATCACTTAGGAAGCACTACAGGTGGTGGCTACGACACACCGCTGACCGATTCTGCGACCAATGAGTCAATCATGGCTTATAACCAAAATGGAAATGCAATGGGATTGGAGTACGGCCATTATGACGTGGCTGCACTTCAGCATTTGTACGGTACAAATCTCAAAACGAATGTCACCGACACCACCTACAAATACATCGGAAAAGTGGCGGATACGATTTGGGATGGAGGAGGGACAGACACCCTTGTGCAAGGTAGCAAAGACAATGCATTGATTGACCTGCGCTCTGGATACCACGCCAGTAAGTTAGGCGACACCATGTTGTTTAACGATTATTCAACTTCCAGTCTTGGACTGGGCTCAAAACTGGTGAGTTTGCAAACTTCAATTGGCTATACAGAGGATTTGGGGAATGGAAAATTTCGTTGGTGGTATGACCCGTCAGATGCGAAGCAAATAGTTCAGGTGAAAATCACCACGCAATCGAGTGGTGCGGCATTAGATGATTTTTTCTCAAATGCCTATACCTCTGAAGCTTACAATGGAAATTTCAATCAATTGCTAGGCACTAGAACTTTTGAGGAATTGGCAAAAGTCAATATTGCCGAAGGTGTGACCATTGAAAATGCAACGGGCAATAGTGGTGATGATATTTTTTATGGCAACGATGCACCCAATGTGCTGATTGGCAATGACGGCAATGATAAATTTTATGCCACTGGCTTGGGCGCAGATACGCTTTCATTGGGCGCAGGTAAAGATGAGGTTCATTACAACCTACTCAAGGACTTGAACCTGGATACCATCCTTGATTTCAAATCTGGTGAGGATAAACTTTTCTTTGATAAATTGGGTTTGAGCCAGAGTAACTTGAAATATGACTCAACCGCCAAAATATTAACGGTCACTGACGCAGGTTCAAATACATACAGTTTGAATTTTGGTGTTAATTCGAATTTCGACCTCACCAAAGACGTTGTGTTCTCGATTTGAGAGTTTCCCGGCCTGGGGCCGGGGATTCATGACCGAAGAAAAGCGGTTGTTGAGCGGATCGCTGAAAGCAGCAACGGCAGAAAGCAGCCCATTTCGTCGGTAGGCCGGGCCGCTCAACTCAATAGGCAGCGCCATTCACTTGCGACGCACTGCCAGGATCTTGATCCCTGAAAGGCTGGGCAGTTGACAGCAGGCAGATTCACCTGACAGCTGTCAACTGCTCACGCTTGAGACTTTTGCACACCTGATTTTGGCAATGACATGGAAAAACGTCCTTATTTTTTATTGTGGTTCATGCTGGCCCTGATGGCCTTGTTTTTAGGTTGGGCGACCTGGTTTGAGATTGACCAGTCTGTTCGTGCACAGGGCCAAATCATTGTGGGTGTTCGCACACAAATCATTCAAGCGGCAGATGGCGGCGTTCTTCGCGCCATCAACGTGGAAGAAGGTCAGCGCATCAAAGCTGGGCAGGTACTCGCCACACTGGAGGAGGAGCGTTCGCGGGCTGCATATGAAGAAAGTCGCGACAAGCTCGCAAGCCAAGACATCTTGATGATCAGATTGATGGCTGAATTGGAGGGAAACAAGCCCATATACGGCGTTTATGAACGCACACACCCGGTATTTGCGCAAGCACAAAAAGTGGCCTATGCACACCGCAAGGAGAGCATGGAAGACGAGCTGCGCACCATTGCCGAAAGCATGCAGTTGGCCAGACAGGAGCTAGAGATGAACAAAAGGCTCCTTGCTACGGGCGATGTCGCACAGCTGGATGTGATGCGTGCTGAAAGGCAAGTGTTTGACTTGCAAAGCCGGCGCCGTTCGGTGATCGACAAATTCACCCAGGAGGCACGGCAGGACTTGGCCAAGTTGGTCGATGAGCGATCAAGTAACCACTACAAGATGGAGTCCAACAGGAGTGTTTTGCAGCACACCATGCTGACCGCACCGATAGATGGCGTGGTCAAGCAGATCAAGCTGACCACCATTGGTGGGGTTTTGCGGCAGGGCGACGAGCTGATGCAAATTGTCCCTGCAGACGAAGAAATTTTGCTGGAACTCAAGATCAATCCTGCTGATGTGGGGCACTTGCGTTCGGGACTGAAGGCTCAGGTGCGGATGGACGCATTCGACAGCTCCATCTACGGCAGCTTAAAGGGTGAATTGGTTTTCATCAGCCCCGACACGCTGGTAGAGCCAGGTGCCAACGGACAGTCGCTGACTTTTTACCGTGCGCGTGTGCGCATGACCCAGACATCTGGCGGCGGGCGTTTGTCTTTGTCCGACATCAAGCCCGGTATGACGGCTACAGCGGATATTTTGACAGGCTATCGAAGCGTCCTGTATTACCTGCTCAAGCCCATCAACAAATCATTGGCGGGTGCCATGTCTGAGCGCTGAAGCCCTGATCCCCCAAAGAATGAAGGAAATGTGAAGTGAAACTTGATCACAGGATGAAGGCGACGCTGGCTGTTGCGCTGACGATGCTGGGGACTTGCCTATGGGCTGCTGACTTGACGCATCTGATGCGTGAGGCCTTGGCGTTTCATCCCTCGGTGATTGCCGCGCGGCAACAACAGGCAGCTGCAGCGCAGGACACTGCCAATGCGCGATGGCAATACTTTCCGACCCCGGCGGTATCGGTGCAACAAGGCAACCAGGGAGCGACTGCGGCTTACGACTCGAAACTGCGCACCATCAGCTTGCAGCAGCCGATCTGGACTGGCGGTCGCCTCCAAGCGCAGGTGAATCGAGCCCTGTACAACGAGCTTGTGAGTGCCGCTTCACTCGAAGATGCACGACAGGATCTGAGCTTGCGTGTATTGGCGGGCTGGACGTCAGTGCAGTCGGCCATGCACAAACTCAAGGCCCATGAAAAAAGTTTGGATACCCATGACAAGTTACTTAAACAGGTGCTGCGTCGCCGAGAAGAGGGCGCATCAGCCGAGAGTGATGTTTTGCTTGCGCGTGCACGACTGGAGTCGGTGCGTGCGGACAAGAACAGCAGCAGCATGCAGCTGGTCATGGCGCTGGAGCAGCTTTCTCAACTGACAGGCCGAAAAGTGCTGGCCAGTGAAGTGACTTTGGAGAAGTTGACCTCCTTGCCCGACGCGTTCGCGGTGGATGAATGGGTGAACAAAGCGCTTGAGCGTGCGCCTGATATAGCCAGGGCGCAGGCGCGTGTTCAGGCGCAGGCATCGGAAGTGGATATTGCCAAGGCGGCTTACTGGCCCGAGTTGTTTGGCCGTCTTGAGAAAAAACACGGTGATGTGAACACCTATCGCACGACCTATTACATCGGCATGGAGGCCAGTCTGGGCGCCGGTTTGTCCAAGCAGACGGTTGCCGCTGCAGCGCAGTCACGTCTTGAGGCCTTGCAAAGTGAATGGGAGCTGCAGCGCCTCATGGTGACAGAGCAGGTGCGTTCTGACCATGTCCAATGGATCAGCACCGTGCAGCGCAGCACGATGCTGGAAGCTGCCTTTATCGCATCAGAGAACGTAGCCGAATCCTGGTCCAGGCAATTTTTGTCCGGTAGAAAAAGCTGGCAAGAAGTCATGAATGCTGCGCGTGAGCAAGCTCAAAACGAAGCGCAATGGGGCGATGTGCAAGCGCAAGCCATCACTTTAGGCAAGCGTTTGGTAATTTATGCCCATGGGGTAGACGAGTTCTTGTCTGCCGCAGACGGCAAAGGACATTGAGATGAATGATCAGCCACAAGAAAATTCGAATTTGTTGTTAAGCCTCCAACGCCTTGCGCGATGGCAGCGCGAATCGATCGATTCGCCTGCTTTGCAGGCTGTGATCCACAACGCCAGATCATGCGAGAACGACCGCTCCAGGCTGGTGGACATTGCCCGCGCCATGCAGTTCAAAACGCCGCGGTTTCTGACACAGCTCGACCAAGCTGCTTTGCCAGTGTTGGCAAGGCAACCAGGTGAGCCATGGGTCGTGATCCGCAGCCGCAATACCATGGGTCAGTGGGTGGCCGACGTACTTGATGAACCCACTGGCCAATGGAAAGAACGGCTGGTTTTTGTGGATTCGCAATGGCTGTTGGTGCGCATGAGTTTGGCCATGCCATTGAAGATCTCGGAAAGTCCAGTGTTACAAACGGTAATGCAAGCGTTGCGTGCTCAACGCTTGCAGTTGATGGAGGCCATGCTGGCGGGCGCAATGATGTCGTTATTGGCGCTGGTGACCTCGCTGTATTCAATGCAAGTTTATGACCGCGTGATTCCGACGAGCGGGTTTCAAACCCTGTTGGTTTTGACCATGGGTGTCTTGATGGCTATGACTTTCGAGTTTGTGCTAAAGAAGATCCGAAGCGCCCTGTACGACCGCATCGTTGACGAGGTTGATGTGCAACTGTCCCGAACGGTGTTCAGTCGCTTTCTGTCGGTGCGGCTCGATCAACTGCCCCAAAGCGTTGGCACTTTGGCAAGTCAGTTGCGCGGCTATGAAAGCGTGAGAAGTTTTTTGGTGAGTCTGTTCACGCAGTTCATGGTGGATGCCCCGTTTGGCGTTTTGTTCCTGCTGGTGTTGGCGGCGATATCTGGATGGATTGCAATCATCCCGCTGGTTTTTTTGTGCGTGTCGATAGGCGTAGGGTTGTACTTTAAGGGGCGCGTTCAAAAGCTCAGCATGCAGGGCCAGCATCTGAGCAACCTCAAAATCGGATTGCTGGTCGAAACCGTGGAGGCGGCTGAGATCATTAAATCGGGGCAAGGCGGTTGGCGCATGTTAGAGCGCTGGCTGAGCAGCACCGATGCGTCGCGGGCCGTGGATTTGGACATGCGCAAAGTGAATGAACATTCTGCACACCTCATTGCATTGCTTCAGCAGGTGTCCTATGTGTCCATTGTGGCTATGGGGGCCTTGATGGTCAGCAAGGGCGAGATGAGCTTTGGCGCGCTGATAGCCTCCTCCATCCTTTCGGGAAAAATCCTCAGCCCCGCCGCTGGCCTGACAACACAATTGGTGCAGTGGGCGCACGCCAAGGCGGCACTGAAGGGGCTGGATGCGATTTGGCACCTGCAGACGGACCATGGGGGCGAGCAGCCGATAGTGCTGGATGTCATTCGGGGAGATTTCCGCTGCGATGCAGTCCAAGTCAGCATGGCTGGCAAACCTGTACTGAGTCTGAGCAATCTTTCCCTGCGTGCTGGAGAAAAAGTGGGCATCATTGGCACAGTGGGCGCAGGCAAGACCACGTTGCTGCGAACTTTGTCAGGCATGTACAAGCCGCAAAAGGGTCGTGTGTTTCTGGACGATGTCGACATGGCACACCTGTCCAAACCCTTGTTGGCAGAAAACATGGGTTACTTGCCTCAGGATGGCCGTTTGGTGGGGGGCACGTTGCGCGAAAATCTGCTTCTGGGTCTTGTCGATCCTGGCGACGAAGATATTTTGGCGGCAGCGCGCGCATCGGGTCTGATGCAGGCCGTGATTACGCAGCATTCGCTTGGACTTGAGCAAGTGATTCCCGAGGGGGGAGGTGGATTGTCGGGCGGTCAGCGCCAATTGGTCAACCTGACGCGCGTTTTACTTCGCAGCCCGAAAATTTGGTTGTTGGACGAGCCTACCTCTGCCTTGGACCGGGCGCTGGAGTTGCAGACCATTGACATGCTCAAGCAAAAAATCAAGCCAACAGACACCCTGGTTCTGGTGACCCACAAAATGGAAATGCTTTCTTTGGTGGACCGGTTGTTGGTGGTGGCGGGTGGTCGCGTCGCCAGGGATGGACCCCGAGACGAAGTGTTGTCGCAGTTGAGAGCAGGTTGATAACGGTATGGAACTGACAAAGCACGGCTGGAACCCACGCGATTTGACGAGCCCTTCATCAACCGAAGTGATCGGGTTGCAAGGCGGAGTTCACCACGGGCAGGGTTGTCGCCCGAAGCATCTGGGTTTGGATCGCCAAAATCAGCGATGCCGCTGGAACGGGCTTGGTCAAAATGTGAGCGTTGAGTCGTTGGGCCTCGTCGCGCAGGGCTGGATCTGTATCACCTGTGATGATGATTGCAGGCAAACAGGGTTGAATACGCCGCAGACTTTCAATCACCTGTCCACCGGTTTCGTGGTCGCGCAGTCGGTAGTCGGTGATCACGACATCCATGTGGTTGGATTGAATCAATAATTGGGCGCTTTGCAGGTCGCTGGCGAAAAAACAAACACAGCCTTTAGGGGATAGCAAGGAGCCCATGCCGTTGGCGACCGTGCTGTTGTCATCCACCACCAGAATCTGCAGGCCCGTAATGTCGATGTATTGCCCCGTTGTGAAAATCAAACTGGCAGGATGGGGTGTGGTGTCTGCCAATGGCAACCACAGTCGAAAGACACTGCCCCGCCCCAAGCGGGATTTGACTTCAATGTCTCCTCCGATCAGCCGAGAGATACCTTGCACAATGGCAAGGCCCAAGCCGAGGCCTTTTTCCCAGTCACGCTCTGGATTGCCGAGTTGAAAAAACTCATTGAATATGACGGCTAAATTTTTTGGAGAAATGCCAATGCCGGTGTCCCATACTTCCACCATGACCTTTTGGCCACGCCGCCTGGCACTGAGCAAGACGCCACCCTGATGGGTATATCGAAGTGCGTTGCTGATGAAATTTCGCAGCACCATTTCAAGCAGCATTCTGTCTGTATGCGCAATGGCTTTCGTGTCGCGCAATCGCATCACCAAGCCCCTCTTGTCTGCCAAGGGTCCCATCAATTTCAGGAGGTTATGTAACAGGGGCTGCAAGGCCAGGTTTTCTGGCTGAAAGGCAACGGCGCCGGACTCTATTCGCGAGAAGTCCAGCAAGGCATCCAGCATTTGGCTTAAAGACGCAAGCGCCAAATCAATATGATGCAAAGCATAGTGTTGTGGCTGATTCAGATCTTTGCGGTCCAATGCGTCCAAAAACAGATGCAAGGCTTGCAACGGTTGACGAAGATCGTGACTGGCCGCAGCCAGGAAGCGTGTTTTGGCACGTTCGGCATTTTCTGCTGCTTGACGTGCTTTTTGGATCCGCTCTACTTCATTGGCAAGGTGCTGGCTCAATTGCTCCTTTTCCAAGCGCACCAGAATATGATTTCGTGTGGACCTGTTGTGGGTGTATCCGTAGTAAGTGAGGGTGCCCGAGAAGAAGGGCATGCTGACCGCAACAAAGGTGAGCAGCTTTAAATCATCCATGCGTATCAAGCAGGCTAACTGAACGCCGATCATCACGGGAAAAGAATAGGCGAACAAAGATGCCAAATGGGTTGCCGCGTAAGGCACACTCATTGAAGCCAAGACGGAGGCGTACAAAAGGGCAATGGTCAGCTGTTCATAGGAGCCGAAACGGATCAGCCAAAAAGCGTAGACACCCAAGATGACGCCCGCACCCAATTGGGAGACAGAGATTTTGAGACTCAGGGCATCGATATCTCTGTTCGCACTGGCAGGAAGCCAGTGTTTTTTGACCAACCTGATGGTCATGAGGGTGTAAACAAGATAAACCCCGTTGCAAGTCAGCGTGAAGTGCCAGGTTGAAGGAAACCCCACCGCGGTCAGCCAACCTCCAATATTGCCTAAGATCAATCCGAAAGGGTAATGTTGCAGGACAACACCAATTTGCTCACGCTTGACGTTCAGTGCCATCTCGCTGTCAGGGTTGGGATTCATGCGCTTACTTTCGAAGAAGTCCCTCGTTCCTAGCCCGCTCGACAGCTTCGTATCGACTGTCACAGTCCAACTGTTCCAGGATCGCCGAGACATGCACCCTGACGGTGTTTTCGGCCAGATTCAGTTTTCGCGCAATGACTTTGTTGCTGTCGCCATGGCCCAAGAGATTCAAAACCTCAATCTGCCTCGAGGTCAGTCCCATGGGTCTGAATGAACGCGTCGGGTTGTCCTGTGCGTCAGCTGCATAGCCCGTTTGCATCAGCTTGCGCACCATGTTCGTCAGTTCGAAGGGCAAAGCTGTTTTGTTGATAAATCCATCGGCCTGGCGAAGCATGGATTCGTATTCGAGTTGCCGATCTCCCAGTGCAGTCATCAAGATGACCTTGCTTTTAGAACAGGCTTGCTTGAGCATTTTGATGCCATCAAAACCACTGATGCCCGGCATCAATAAGTCGGTCAGGATCAAGTCAGGTTGAAAGCCGGCGCGCAATATATCCAAGGCTTGAGCAATAGTGCCGGCTTCTTGGATGGTTGGAGAAGGGTGGACCCCTTCCGACAGAGTCAGGCGAAGACCTGCGCGAAAGATGGCGTGATCATCGATGATCAGCAGCGCGTCTGAAGAGATCAGATTGTCCATTTTATGCAAAAAAAATTATTATACATCTTAATTTAATTATTAAATACCCATAAATGTGAAATTTGATTCAGGTGCAAGAGGGTGCAAAAGGGTGCAGGCGAGCGCTCCCTGGGTCTGTCAGACAGTGGACTGCTTCCTGCTTGCCTACACAAGCGCTTGCACTGGAGCTCGATGGCGGTCGGACAGTCGAGCTGCCGTGAACGAAGGAAATCGGCAAGGACCGATTCGACTTGATCCCAGGCTCCAAGCCTGAAGCTGGCAAGTCGCATCTTGGAGAGGAAATTCAAAAAGTCTTTTCCTGACAGCTGCTGCGGGTAATTGAGGGTTCAAAACCCAGCTGGAAAGAGGAGGGAACGCCATGAGAATCGACAGCGATTCGACAGAGAGGCTCAACAGCAGCAGGGTTCACCCGGTAGTCAGAGCCGGTTATTTCATTTAATATGTTAAATAAATGACCTCTCACAAGCCTTTTGTCCACCGCAATTTGCCGCGCCTGCTTTTAGAGGCGCGCGAGGCGGTCATGGCGCACACCCGGCCGAGTCTGCGAGAGCATGGCTTGTCGGACCAGCAGTGGCGGGTGCTGCGGGTGCTCGGAGAGCATGCCGAAGAAGCCGCCGGTGTGGAGACGGGCCAAGTGGCGCGCGAGGCTTATCTGCTCGGGCCCAGCCTCACGGGGGTGCTCACCCGCATGGCGCGCGATGGCTTGATTGAGCGTCAGCGGTGCCCGCTGGATGCACGCCGCACGGTGGTGCGTGCCACGGCGCAGGGTTTGGCCAAAGTTCATGCGCTGTCGCAAACCATTGAGGCGCACTACGCTTGGATGGCGCAAGAGTTGGGAAAAGCCAAATTGAAAGCCATCTATGAATTGCTGGACGGCTTGATTGCCTTGGAAGCCTTGGATGCCAGCGACTTAGTCCCCAAATAAAAGGAAATACAGATGCAACCCATCCGAACGCTGCAACACCCCTGGCAACCGCAGGGCACGGTGTATGGCACCTTGCTGAACTTTCAACGCGAATGGGACCTGTGGGCCCCGCGCATGCACGACGACCCGCACAAAGCGCCGCCCCAACAACCTGTTTTGTATGTCAAGAGTGCCAATACCTTCAGCACGGCAGGCCATGATTTGGTGCTGCAGGACGGCGTGACGCAGGTGGATGTGGGCGCCTCTTTGGGCTTGGTGATGGGTGACGACGGTCAGGTGCAGGCGGGCGCGTTGTTGCTGGACTGGTCGGTGCCGCACACCAGCTATTTTCGTCCCCCCATCACGTTCCGTTGCCGTGATGGCTACCTGGGCCTGCCGCAGTCCTTGACAGCTTTTCAGCCCGACTGGGACCGCTTGGAAATAGAGGTTTTGCGCAACGACGCCGTGGTGCAGCGTGTGGATTTGACAAGCCTCAAACGGTCGATACCGCAACTGCTGGCCGATGTGGGCGATTTCATGACCCTGCAATCAGGTGATGTGCTGATGGTCGGCACCGATTGTCTTGAAAATGGGCTGCGACCCCGCGCAGTCGCTGGCGACACAGTCGAGATCCGGGCTGCAGGTTTAGCGCCTGTGGTGCAAAAAGTGACAACAGGGAGCGCCGCATGAAGCACGCACGCATTGCTTGGTCTGGCGCCGTTCAACAGGCTGTTGAATTGGAAGGGCAGTTGCGGATCACCCAAGGCCCGCACAAAGGTCATCTCGTCAGTTTGGACGACGTGGTCTGGCTGCCGCCCTTGCCTGCGGTACCCCAGGCCCGTACCGTGATCGCCTTGGGCTTGAACTATGCGGACCATGCCAAGGAACTGGAATTCAAAGCGCCAGCAGAGCCTTTGGCTTTCATGAAGGGCGAGGCCGCCTTCATTGGCCATAAAGCCTTGACGAAACGGCCTGCGGATGTGAAATACATGCACTACGAATGCGAGTTGGCGGTGGTGATGGGGCGCACCGCACGCCGCGTTTCCAAAGCCGATGCTTACGATTATGTGGGCGGCTATACCGTGGCCAACGACTATGCGATTCGCGACTACCTGGAAAATTGGTACCGCCCCAACTTGCGGGTTAAAAACCGCGACACCTGCACGCCCATCGGGCCTTGGCTGGTGGATGCAGCCGACATACCAAACCCCATGGCCCTCAAGCTGCAAACCACGGTGAACGGCAAAGTCACGCAAAGCGGCAGCACGGCCGACATGATCTTTGATGTGCCGACGCTGATCGAATACTTCAGCAGCTTCATGACCCTGCAACCCGGCGACGTGATCTTGACGGGGACGCCCGACGGCATTGTGGACTGCCAGCCGGGTGACGTCATCGTCACCGAGATCGAAGGCATTGGCCAGCTCATCAACACCATCAGCGTGTAGGCGCTTGGCCTGCAGAGCAAGCTCCTCCCCACAAACAGAATAGACATGCAACAAATCAAGCACCTCATCAACGGCCAAAGCGTCGCGGGCAGCGACTACTTTGAAACCATCAACCCGGCCACCCAAAAGGTGCTGGCCGAAGTCGCCTTGGGCGGCTTGTCGGAGGTCAATGCCGCTGTGGCTTCGGCCAAAGCCGCCTTTCCCAAGTGGGCCGCCACACCCGCACCGGAGCGCGCCAAAATCATGCACAAGTTGGGTGAATTGATTGCCCAGCACGTGCCAGAAATTGCCCACATTGAAACCCAAGATTGTGGTCAGGTGATTGCCCAAACCGGCAAACAATTGGTGCCCCGTGCGGCCGACAACTTTCACTACTTTGCCGAAATGTGCACCCGCGTGGATGGCCACACCTATCCCACGCCCACGCACCTGAATTACACCCTGTTCCAACCGGTGGGCGTATGCGCTCTCATCAGCCCCTGGAACGTGCCCTTCATGACCGCCACCTGGAAGGTGGCGCCTTGCCTGGCCTTTGGCAATACGGCTGTGCTCAAGATGAGCGAGCTCTCGCCCATGAGTGCGGCCCGTTTGGGAGAACTGGCGCTGCAAGCCGGCGTGCCCGCAGGGGTGTTGAATCTGGTGCATGGTTACGGCAAAGCCGCTGGCGAGCCCTTGGTCGCGCACCCTGATGTGCGGGCCATCAGTTTCACGGGTTCAACCGCCACCGGCAATCGGATTGTGCAGACAGCGGGCTTGAAAAAATTCAGCATGGAGCTGGGCGGTAAGTCGCCCTTTGTGATTTTTGCAGACGCCGACCTCGAGCGTGCCTTGGACGCGGCCGTGTTCATGATCTTCAGCAACAACGGCGAGCGCTGTACGGCGGGCAGCCGCATCTTGGTGCAGCAAAGTATCTATGCCGATTTTGTGGCCAAGTTCACCGAACGGGCCAAGCGCATCACCGTGGGCGACCCCCTGGACGAAAAAACCATCGTCGGCCCGATGATCAGCCAGGCCCATTTGGCCAAGGTGCGCAGCTACATCGAGCTCGGCCCCAAGGAAGGTGCCACCCTGCTTTGCGGCGGTTTGGGGCAACCCAGTTACGCCGCCGATTTGCCTGCCCATGTGGCCCAGGGCAACTACGTTTGGCCCACGGTGTTCGCCGATGTCGATAACCGCATGAAGATCGCGCAGGACGAAATCTTTGGCCCTGTGGCCTGCCTGATTCCGTTCAAAGACGAGGCCGATGCGATTCGCTTGGCCAACGACATTCAATACGGCCTGAGCAGTTACGTCTGGACCGAAAACATCGGCAAAGCCCACCGCGTGGCGGCAGCGGTGGAGGCGGGCATGTGCTTTGTCAACAGCCAGAACGTGCGCGACCTGCGCCAACCCTTTGGCGGCACCAAGGCCAGCGGCACCGGCCGCGAAGGCGGCACTTGGAGCTACGAAGTGTTTTGCGAGCCCAAAAACGTGGCGGTATCGCTGGGCGGTCACCACATCCCGCACTGGGGTGTATGACAAATCATGCCAATCTGTCATACTGCGTGTCATACGTTGATCTAACCATTGTCTGACAAGGAGTGCGCCATGTTGTCTGTCCGTCTGCCCGAAAGCGTTGAACGCGAATTGACCCAGTACTGCGCCTTGCGCAAACTGAGTAAATCGCAAGTGGTGCAAGAGGCCCTGGCCGACTACCTGGTGGCGGCGAAATCGTCTGCCAGCAAAAACGCTGCGCCCGAGCCCGATCTGTCGTTTTTGGCCCCGGACGATCCGATTCGGCAGTTCATTGGCATCGTCAAGGACGGCCCCAGCACAGACGAATGGATGGCCATCACCCGTGGCGAGGACTGGAATAAACCATGATCCTGGTCGACACCAACGTCCTGCTCGACATCTACAAGGCCGACCCGATCTGGATGCCTTGGTCTTTGCAACAACTGCGCAGCGCCAAGGCCGGAGAACTGGGCACCAACATGGTGGTCTACGCCGAGCTGGCTGGGCACCCGGGAGAGCCTGCGCATCTGGATACTTTTCTGGACACGCTGGACATCTGCCTGGCAGAACTGACGCGACCTGCAGCCAGGCTGGCCGGGCAGGCTTTTCGTCAGTACCGCCGACAAGGCGGCACAAAAACTGGCGTGCTACCCGACTTCTTCATAGGCGCGCATGCCAAGGCCGGGGGCCATCAGCTGCTGACCCGCGATGCAGGCCGCTACCGGAGCTACTTTTCCGGCATTGATCTGATCTGCCCCTGATTACCCACTGCATCCACAGGACACCCCATGGGACAACTCGCCCTCGCTGCCAAAATCACCCACGTGCCCAGCATGTACTTGAGTGAGATCCCCGGCCCTCGCTTTGGCAGCCGCCAAAGCGCCATCGACGGTCACAAGGAAATCAGCCGCCGCTGCCGCGCCATGGGTGTGGACACGCTGGTGGTGTTCGACACGCACTGGCTGGTCAATGCCGGTTACCACATCAACTGCGGCCCGCACTTCAAGGGCGTGTACACCAGCAACGAACTGCCGCACTTCATCAGCAACATGGCGTTTGAATCGCCTGGCAACCCGGCGCTGGGACACTTGCTGGCCCAAGTGGCCAACGCGCACGGCGTGGAAACCCTGGCCCACGACGCCACCACCTTGCAGCCCGAATACGGCACCTTGGTGCCGCTGCGGTACATGAACGACGATCAGCACTTCAAGGTGATCTCGGTCTCGGCTTTATGCACTTCGCACTACCTCAACGACAGCGCCCGCCTGGGCTGGGCCCTGCGCGAGGCGGTCGAAAAACATTACGACGGCAAAGTGGCCTTTTTGGCCAGCGGCAGTCTGAGTCATCGCTTTGCGCAAAATGGTTTGGCCCCGGAGTTTGCCCACAAAATCTGGAGCCCCTTCCTTGAAAAATTGGACGAACAAGTGCTGCGCATGTGGGACCAACGCGAGTGGAAAACTTTTTGTGAGATGCTGCCCGAATACGCCAGCAAGGGCCACGGTGAAGGTTTCATGCACGACACCGCCATGTTGATGGGCGCTTTGGGCTGGACCGATTACGATGGGGCGTTCGAGATCCTCACGCCGTACTTTGGCGCCTCGGGGACCGGTCAGCTCAACGCCACTTTTGAAGTCACGCCGCAAAGCGGCCAACACATACCCCCAGCCCAAGCCAGTGCCGCACAGGCTTACACCGCAGTGAGTACGAGGCTGTGAATAGGCCAGCATTTTTCTGTCATCCCGGACTTGGTCCGGGATCCAGCTCCGAACCACCATGGATCCTCGGGTCAAGCCCGAGGATGACAAATCCAGAAGTGAGGATGATGAATCCTGAAGTCAGGATGATGAATCCTGAAGTGAGGATGATGAATCCTGAAGTGAGGATGACAAATTTAGAAGTCAAGATGACAAAGTCAAAGGAAAGCCCATGCCCCATCTTGTGATTCTCTATACCGGCCAGTTGGATGCCGAAGTCCAGATGACCACGCTGTGTCGCCAAATGGCGGATGCGATGCTCACCGTCAAGGACGAGGAGGGCAAGCCGGTTTTCCCCACCGGTGGCACGCGTGTGCTGGCCTATCCCGCGCCCCATTACGCGGTAGCCGATGGGGGCACAGCCGGTTCAGCCGCTGCGCAGTTTGAAGCCAATCCCCACGGCGGCTCAGGTGACTATGCTTTTGTTTATCTGAATGTGCGCATGGGGCGCGGTCGCAGCGAAGCCACCCAGCAACGCGCCGGACAAACTTTGGTCGAAGTGGCCAAGGCCTTCTTTGCGCCCGTGATGGCGCAGCGCCACATCGGTATCACGCTGCAGATCGACGTCGGCCCCGAAGTGTTTGACGCCAAGCACAGCAATATCCATCCCTTGTTTACCAAGGCCTGAGCCCAGAGTGGGCCGGCTCCTTTGAGAGAAATGAAACCATGTTTGACGACGCATTGATCCAGCAGCTCGCACAGGAGCTGCACCAATCCGAAAAATCACGGGTGCAGGTCGCGCACTTTTCCAAGCGCTACCCCGGTATGACCATCGAAGACGGCTACCGCATCAATCGCGCCTGGATGCAGATCAAGTTTGCCGAAGGGCGCACCCTGATCGGCCACAAAATCGGTTTGACCAGCCGCGCCATGCAGGTGGCCAGCCAGATCGATGAGCCGGATTACGGCACGCTGCTGGACAACATGCGTTACATCTGCACGCCCGGTCAGGTGTTGGACATTCCATTCACCAACTTCATCGTCCCTCGGGTCGAGGTTGAGCTGGCATTCATTCTCAAAAAGGAACTGCGCGGCCCCAATGTGACCCTCGAGCAGGTGCTCGATGCCACGGACTACGTGACGCCCGCCATCGAGATCATTGACGCCCGCATCGAGCAGTTTGACCGCCACACCCAAGTCATGCGCAAGGTGTTCGACACCATCAGCGACAACGCAGCCAACGCCGGGATTGTGCTCGGCGGCAACCGTGTGGACCCGCACACAACCAATTTGCCTTGGTGCGGTGCCATCCTGCGACAAAATGGTGTGGTCGAGGAAACCGGGCTGGCCGCCGGTGTTCAAGGTCATCCCGCCGTTGGCATTGCCTGGTTGGCCAACAAACTCGCGCCTTGGGGCGAACACTTGCAGGCTGGCGAAATTGTCTTGGCAGGATCGTTCACCAAACCAGCACTCGCCAAAATGGGCGACGTGTTCGACGCTGACTACGGTCCATTAGGTCGTTTACATTTCCAATTTGTCTAACAGGAGAACGCTATGAAAACACCCGTCAACCCATTCAAAAAAGCACTTTACGCACGCGAAACCCAAATCGGACTTTGGCTTGGGCTGACCAGTTCTTACAGCGCAGAAATATGTGCTTATGCTGGTTTTGACTGGTTGTTGATTGATGGCGAACATGCGCCGAACCATTTGGCCAGCATCCAAGCGCAATTGCAAACGATCGCCGCTTATCCGGGCAATCACAGCATTGTGCGGGTGCCGGTGGGGGATACGGTGATCATCAAACAGCACCTGGATTTGGGTGTGCAGACCCTGCTGGTGCCCATGGTGGAGACCGCTGAGCAAGCGGCGCAAATTGTGCAAGCCATGCGATACCCGCAAGACGATGGCCAAGGCGGCATTCGCGGCATGGCTGCCGCCCGCGCATCGCGCTGGGGGCAATACACGGATTACGCCAAAGAAGCCAACACGCAAGTGTGTTTGCTGGTGCAAGCAGAAACCCAGACGGCCCTGGACAACCTGGACGCCATTGCCCAGACGCCGGGGGTGGATGGTGTTTTTATTGGACCTGCCGACTTGTCGGCTTCCATGGGCTACGTGGGCAATGCGGGTCACCCTGTGGTGCAAGCGGCCATCGAAGACGCGATTGCGCGTATTTTGAAAGCGGGCAAAGCCCCCGGCATTTTGACGCCCGACGAAGCACTCGCAAAGCACTACATCGATCTGGGCGCCGTGTTTGTGGCCGTAGGCCTGGACACCAACATCTTGGTGCGTCAAACCATGGCGCTGGCGGCTCGCTTCAAAGGCACCCAGGCGGTCAGCGACAACACAGGCAAGGTGTACTGACATGCCGCAGCCATTGCCTGCGCAGGCTTCTTTGCAAGGTCAGGTGCATCCCGATGAATGGGCCCTGCGGGTGGAACTGGCGGCCTGTTACCGCGTGTTCGCCATGCTGGGCTGGACGGAGATGATCTACAACCACATCACGGTGCGCTTACCTGCATCGGTCTGTGGTTCAGAAAAAGAATTTCTGATCAACCCTTTTGGCCTGCATTACAGCGAAGTCACGGCCAGTAACCTGGTCAAAATCAATGCCCTGGGCCAAGTGCTTGACGGCTCGAAATTCCCGGTCAATCCCGCAGGTTTCACGGTGCATGCTGCGATCCACGAGGGCCTGGCCGGTGCCCATTGCGTGATGCACACCCACACCACAGCAGGTGTGGCGGTGGCCTGTCTGCAAGGCGGCTTGCAGCAAACCAATTTTTACACTGCACAGTTGCATGACATGGTGGCCTACCATGACTTTGAGGGCATCACCATCCATGCCGATGAAGCGCCTCGCCTGCTGAAAAGCATTGGCCACAAACCCGCCGTGATTTTGCGCAACCATGGCTTGTTGGCCTGGGGCCACAGCCTGTCGCAAACCTTTGCCGTGTTGTGGACTTTGCAACGTGCCTGCGAAATTCAGATGGCCACCTTCAGCATGGGTCCTGCCATCCCAGTGAGTGAGGCGATTGCCGCCAAATGCACCCGTGATGCTTTGCAATTCAATCCGAACCATGGAGCGGGGCAAGATGTGTTGGATGCTTTGGTCCGCCAAGTCAACCGAATCGATGAAAGTTACGCGACATGAAAGTGTGTATTTACGGCGTGGGCGCCATTGGGGGCTGGTTGGGTGTGCATCTGGTGCAGGCCGGTTGCGCCGTCAGCGCTGTGGCACGTGGCGCGACGCTCGAGGCATTGCAAAACAAGGGCTTGACGCTCCATCAAGCCGGCACGGTGCACACCGTCCCCGTCAGGGCGAGCAGTCAACCCTCCGATTTGGGTGTGCAAGATGTGGTGATCATTGCCGTCAAAGCACCCGCATTGGCCGATGTGGCCGCGCAAATCGGCCCATTGTTGGGCGCTCAAACCCTGGTGTTCACAGCCATGAATGGTGTGCCTTGGTGGTTTTTACAAGGCTTTGGAGGGCGATTGGCGGGCACACGTTTGCAAACCATCGATCCTCAAGGTGTCATTGCACAAGGCATTCCAGCGGACCATGTGCTCGGGGGTGTGGTGCATGCCAGTTGTTCACTCGATGCGCCCGGCGTCATCCGCCATCACTTTGGCAACGGCCTGATTGTGGGCGAGCCTTCTGGCCAAGCCACAGCGCGGGCGCAGGACTGGGTGGCTTTGTTGGTGCGTGCCGGTTTCAACGCCAGCTTGTCAGCGCAAATCCAGAAAGACATTTGGTACAAACTGTGGGGCAACATGACGGTCAACCCCATCAGCGGCATGACTGGCGCGACCACCGACACCATTTTGAACGACGACTTGGTGCGTGCCTTTATTTCAACCGTGATGCGCGAAGCCAAAGCCATTGGCGAGCAACTGGGCATCCCGATTGACCAGCAGCCAGAAGATCGTCATGCCATCACCCGTAAATTGGGGGCCTTCAAAACCTCCATGCTGCAGGATGTGGAAGCAGGCAAAACCATTGAGCTTGACGCCTTGGTCAGTGCTGTGCGCGAGTTGGGGCAACTCAGCCAGGTTGCCACACCATTCACGGATGCACTGTTGGGCTTGAGTCGCCTGCATGCCAGAGGGCTTGGGCTGTACCCCGCACAATGAAGGCATGACTTCTGACCGCAAAGCCCTGTCGGGTACCGCTTTCGCTACCCTGTTGCTGATTGCCTTCATGATGGGGGCCAACCATGTGGCTGCCCGTTTTGCCTTCAACAACGGGGTGGATGTGGTGACCGCAGTCAGTTGCCGCAGCGCCGTCACGACGTTCGTGGTCGGCTTGTTGCTCTGGCAGCAAAAAGTGTCTTTCGCGACGACGACGAGAGATAAAAAATGCTTGCTGCTGATCGGCGGACTGATTGCCGTGCAAAGCATCTGTTTGTACTCCTCAGTGGCCCGCTTGCCGGTGGCATTGGCGTTGTTGGCTTTCAATACCTATCCACTGTCCACGGCCGCATGGGCCCGGGTTTTGTATGGCCACAAAGCCGAACGGACGGTGCTGATGGCCATGCCGGTGATGTTGATTGGCTTGGCGATGGCGCTCGATGTGTTGGGCGCGGCCTCCGGTTTGGGCGCGGCTGCCCATTGGGGTCAGATGGGGGTGGGCATTGCATTTGCGTTGGCCGCTTCCGCGACTTTTGGTCTGGCCATGGTGGTGACCCAGCACGAGGTGGCGAATCTGGATGGTCGCTTGCGCACCTTCTCTACCATGGGCTTGGTGGCCGTGTTGGCGATTTCGGGGGCGCTGTCCCAAGATGGATTTCATTGGCCCACGGCGCAGCCCGGGTGGTGGGGCCTGGCGATGCTGACTTTTCTGTACGGCACGGCATTCACCATCATGTTCACCGTCTTGCCGCGTTTGGGGGTGGTGGGTAATTCGGCCATCATGAATGTCGAGCCGGTGTTTGCACTGGTTTTGGCCTGGGCCTTGCTTGATCAGTCGATCGCGCCGATGCAAGTCGCGGGCGCATTGCTGGTGGTCGCTGCCGTCATGTGGCTGGGCTTGAGCAAACGTCAAACCTAGCTCAGTCGTTGGTCGTATTTTTCAGCGCCAAGGCCTGGTCATACAAAACATTTTTCGACTCGCCACTGATTTCAGCGGCCAGTTTGACGGCTGTTTTGAGTGGCAGTTCGGGCAACAGCAATTGCAGCACACGCAGCCCATCGCCTTGCACGGCAGCTGTGGGGGCATCATGGATTACCAACACAAATTCACCGCGCTGTCGCTCGGGTTTGGCCGCCAGCCAAGAGGGCAGCGCACTGGCGGCCAGGGTGTCAATGTTTTCAAACTGTTTGGTCAATTCACGTCCGACGGTGACCCGCCGTGGGCCCAATAGGCTGAGCGCTTGCGCCAAAGCCTCGATGCGGTGCGGCGCTTCAAGCAACACAATGGCGCGGCGCTCACTGGCCAAGCTGTTCACCGCATGCAGTCGTTCTGTGGCTTTGCTGGGCAAAAAGCCTGCAAACACGAATCCGTCTTGCCCGGTCATGCCTGCAGCACTCAACACCGTGGTGATGCTGCTGGCGCCTGGTAACGGCAAGACACGAAAACCTGCTGTGCGGGTGGTATCCACCAAGCGGGCACCGGGGTCGCTGATGGCCGGCGTGCCCGCATCGCTCACATAAGCCACCCGCTGACCTTGTGCCAAACGCGCCAGCACGGTCTGCGCGGCTTCATGCTCATTGTGTTGGTGCAGCGCAATCAGTTGCGCACTGCTTTTGTCAATGCCGTAGGCGCGCAGCAATTGCTGCGTGTGGCGAGTGTCTTCACAGGCAATCACTTCGCACAGGTTCAGCAGATACAACGCGCGCAAAGTGATGTCTGCCAGGTTGCCAATCGGGGTGGCAACAACATACAGTGTGTGTGTGGGATGGTTTTGATGGGCGCTGGTGTCATGCGCTGCTTTCAAGGCCCGCGCCCAGGCATTCGAACTCAGAGTCGAAGTCGGGGTGGTGTGATCCACGGGTTCATCAGTCAAGGGAGGCAAAGTCAATGGAATTCCTCAATAAAACGCAAACCACCAAGTCCCGGGGCGATGCTGCTGAAGAGGCTGCACTGCTCTTTTTACAAGGCAAAGGCTTGCGTTTGTTACAGCGCAATTATCGGACCCCCGGGCGAGGGGGCGGCGAAATTGATTTGATCATGCAATTGCCCGACACCACCGTGGTCTTTGTTGAGGTCCGCCAGCGGGCCACGCGCGCCTTTGGCGGTGCCGCAGCCAGTGTAGGGGCGGTCAAGCAAAGGCGCATTGTTTTTGCAGCGCGCCATTATTTGATGCGCTGGCGGCAGATGCCGCCAGCTCGGTTTGACGTGGTGGTGGTTGAAGCCGAGGGTTTGCAGTGGTTGCAAGCGGCCTTTGACGGCGGCGGGGCCTGAAGCTTTCGCTGGCCAAGCCACAGCGAAGGGTTATCATCGGCGCACATGTTAGACCTTCGCATTCAGCAACACTTTATTGACAGTGCCGACCTGCAGTACCAAGCGGCAGAACCTTTGGCCAAACCGGTGGAATCGGGCGTCCAAGCCTTGCTCGCTTGCGTCACCAGTGGGGCCACTGTGTTGGTGGCAGGTTGGGGCGGAACTGCGCCCTCGGCCCAGTATTTCGCCAGCCTGTTTGTGGGTGGATTTGAGCGGGAGCGACCCGAACTGGCCGCCCTGGCACTGAATGTGGATGGCGCGGCATTGGCGACGGCTCCCGAAGACCAGGCCTTGGCGCGACAGGTGCGCGCTTTGGGCCACACCGGTGATGTGCTGATGGTGTTGACCGCCACAGGCGAAGAGCCCGTGTTGCAACAGGCCGTGCGTGCAGCCCATGAACGTGACATGACGGTCATTGCTTTGACGGGCAAAGGGGGCGGTGCTTTGGCTAAACTGCTGCGTGAAACAGATGCGCACATATGCGTACCCCATGATCGGGTGGCCCGCATTCGCGAAGTTCAACAATTGGTGTTGCACTGCTTGTGCGACGGTGTGGATGCCCAGTTACTGGGCGAACAGGAGTTAAGTGAATGAACAAATCTTTGTCAAAATGCGTGCTGTCGACATTGGCCGCTGCGGCCGTGTTGGCCAGCTTGTCTGCTTGCGCACCTTTGCTGGTGGGCGGTGCGGTGATGACCGGCATGGTCGTGGTTGACCGCCGAACCTCCGGCATGCAGCTCGAGGATGAAAGTATTGAGCTGCGCACAGCGCAAGGCATTCGACAAAATCTGGGCGACAGCGCCCATGTGAATGTGACCAGCTACAACCGCCAAGTGCTGTTGACCGGCGAAGTCAGCACCGCAGCCGACAAAGACAAGGCCAACAAGGTGGCGCAGAGCCAAGAAAATGTCAAAGCCGTTGCCAACGAGTTGACCGTGCAACCCGTCAGTTCCCTGACGCAGCGGTCCAAAGACATCATTATTTCCAGTCAAATCAAAGCGATGTTTCTGGACGCCAAAGACCTGCAATCCAATGCGTTCAAAGTGGTGACTGAAAGTGGCGTGGTGTATTTGATGGGCCGTGTGACCAGCCGTGAAGCCCAGCGTGCCACCGACATCACCCGCAGCATTGGCGGGGTGACCAAGGTGGTGCGTGTGCTGGACATCATCTCCGAAGAAGAGCTCAAGCGCCTGAGTGCGCAAACCACGGCCAGATAAATGGGTCAAATAACTGGGCCTCATCAAGGGGCCCAGTCCCTCCCGCCGGGTCAGCGCAAACGCTTGATCAGGCTGGAGGTATCCCAGCGGCGCCCCCCCTGTTGCTGGACATCGGCGTAAAACTGATCGACCAAAGCCGTGACAGGCAAACGCGCACCATTGCGCTTGGCTTCGTCCAGGACCAGACCCAAGTCTTTGCGCATCCAGTCCACAGCAAAACCAAACTCGAATTGGTCGGCGACCATGGTTTTGCCGCGGTTTTCCATTTGCCAGCTTTGCGCAGCGCCCTTGCTGATGACGTCCAGCACGGCGTTCATGTCCAAACCGGCGTGTTGACCAAAGGCAATGGCTTCGGACAAGCCTTGCACCAGACCGGCAATGCAAATTTGGTTGACCATCTTGGCCAACTGGCCTGCGCCCGATTCGCCCAACAAGGTGAAAGCGCGAGAAAAAGCCATGCCTGCGGGTTTGACTTTTTCAAAGTCTGCTGCGCTGCCGCCACACATCACGGTGAGCATGCCGTTTTGTGCGCCGGCTTGGCCACCCGAGACCGGTGCATCCACAAAGGCCAGTCCCCCTTTTTGGGCTTCAAGGTTCAATTCGCGCGCAACGCTGGCAGAAGCGGTGGTGTGGTCAACAAAAACGGTGCCTTTTTGCATGCCGGCAAAAGCGCCATCGGCGCCCAGCACCACGCCGCGCAAATCATCGTCGTTGCCGACGCAGCAAAACACGATTTCAGCATTGGCAGCGGCCTGGCGGGGGGTTGCCGCATGCGAGGCACCTGCAGTGTGTGCAAACTCGGCGCACCAGGCTTGGGCTTTGGCGGCCGTGCGGTTGTAGACGGTGACATGGTGTCCGGCCTGCGCCAAGTGGCCGGCCATCGGAAAGCCCATGACCCCCAAGCCCAAAAAGGCCACACGGCGGGCGGGAGATGTTTCGTAGGTTTTGGGGTTCAAGCTGCTCATGGGGCGCCTCAGTGGAGTAAAAGTTGTAATTTAGCAGGTGGCGAGCCAGGGCACGGCGGCATGGCGCATTGTCATGCTGAAAAATTCTCCGGAAAACGCGCCAGTCCACGGGCTGTGGCGTGGGAGATCAGTGTGTTTTTAGCCAAAACCTGCAAACTTTGGTCCAGGGTTTGCATGCCAGACTGCCCGCCCGTTTGCAGCGCTGAATACAGTTGCGCGACCTTGCCCTCGCGAATCAAATTGCGCACGGCGGGCGTGCCCAGCATGACCTCGTGGGCGGCGATGCGCCCTTGCCCATCCTCCCGCGTGCACAAGGTTTGCGCCACCACCGCCAACAAGGACTCTGAAAGCATGGTTCGGACCATGTCTTTTTCTTCAGCCGGAAAGACATCCACGATCCGGTCCACAGCCTTGGGAGCGCTGGCCGTGTGCAAAGAGGCCAGCACCAAATGACCTGTTTCTGCGGCCGTCAGGGCCAGGCGGATGGTGGCCAGGTCACGCAGTTCCCCGATCAGGATCACATCGGGGTCTTCGCGCAAAGCCGAGCGCAGCGCGGCTTCAAAACTGTGGGTATGCAGCCCCACCTCGCGTTGGTTGATGGCGCATTGCTGCGGAGTGTGTACGAACTCTACGGGGTCCTCGATGGTCAGCAAATGCCCTCTTAAGCAGCGGTTGGCATGGTCCAACAGGGCCGCCAACAGCGTTGATTTGCCACAGCCCGTTGGCCCCGTGACCAAGATCAGGCCGCTGGATTTGAGGGCCAGCGAATGCAGCAGCGCAGGCGCATGCAGATCCTCCAGTCGCGGCACCTGTTGCGCAATGGCCCGCATCACCACACCTGTGCCCCGCAGGTGGTGAAAAGCGTTCACCCTGAAGCGACCGCAGTCGGCCCATTCGATGGCAAAGTCCTCTTCGAGGGTATCGGCAAACACCGCCCAGCGCGCAGGCGGCATGATCTGGGAGAGGACATCCCTGACTTGCAGATCACTCCAAGCGGGCTCTTGGGTGTCTAGCGTCACTAACTCACCATGGACCCGCACCATCGGTGCCAGTCCAGCCGACAGGTGCAAGTCCGATGCACCCCAGTCCAAAGCTTTGCGCAGCCATTGCTCAATGGGCATAGACCCTCCCTGTTGGTCTCAGGCACTCTGTGGATTTGGTACCCTTGGCAGGATTATGTCCACCATTGCCCACAATCTTCAACACGTAGAAACGCGCATCGCGTCCGCTTGCCAGGCCGCAGGCCGTGATCGCGCCAGTGTGCATTTGCTCGCGGTGTCCAAAACATGTGGCGCGCAAGCGGTGCGTCTTGCCCATGCGGCTGGGCAACGCGCTTTTGGCGAAAACTACATCCAGGAAGGCGTGGACAAAATCCAGGCATTGCAGGATCTCGATCTGGAGTGGCATTGCATCGGACCGATTCAGAGCAATAAAACACGCTTGGTTGCCGCGCATTTTGATTGGGTGCATTCGATTGACCGCTTGAAAACAGCCGAGCGTTTGTCAGCCCAGCGCCCGCCCAATTTGTTGCCGCTGCAGGTGTGCATTCAGGTCAATCTGGATGGCGGCGAAAACAAATCGGGCGTCGCGCCTGACCACGCTTTGGCGTTGGCACAGGCCGTGGCCGTGTTGCCGCAGTTGCAATTGCGCGGCATCATGAGCATCCCCGAGCCGGGTGATACCGCGGCCACACAGGCCGTGCACGCCCAGGCCTATGCCTTATGGCGCCGTTTGCAAGACGCAGGGCTCGCGCTGGACACCTTGTCCATGGGCATGACGGCCGACCTGGAGTTGGCCGTGGCCCAGGGCAGCACGATGGTGCGGGTAGGGACCGCTATTTTTGGTCAGCGTTGAATCAGAAGCTGCGCGCCGGCAGCACTGTGCCCACACACTCGCCAAAGCCGATGCGGGCCGCACCTTCGCGTTCGCACCAGCCGCGCAGCACCACGCTGTCGCCGTCTTCCAACCAAGCGCGTTGCTCGCCATTGGGCAAGTTGAGCGGGTTTTTGCCGCCGGTGGTCAATTCGATCAAGGCACCAGCCTGGTCCAGCGTCGGGCCTGACAAGGTGCCACTGCCCAACAAGTCGCCAGGCTGCAAATTGCAACCCGTGACGGTGTGGTGGGTCAGCATTTGCGCCACGGTCCAGTAGGCGTGGCGGTAACTGGTGCGGCAGATGCTGGCATCAGCCGTGCCAGCGGCGCGCATGGCGGGTGTTTGAATGCCCACTTGCAACTGGATGTCAAAGGCGCCGTCCTGCCGGTTGGCCGCGGAGTCCAGATAGGGCAAGGGTTGCGGGTCTTCGGCTGGGCGTGAGAAGGCGACCCGGTAGGGCGCCAAGGCTTCCAGCGTCACAATCCAGGGCGAGATGGTGGTGGCGAAGTTCTTGGCCAGAAAGGGCCCCAGGGGTTGGTATTCCCAACCCTGGATGTCGCGGGCCGACCAGTCGTTGAGCAGGCAAATGCCAAACACATGGTCTTCGGCTTGGGCCATGTCCACCGCTTCGCCCAGCGCATTGCCGGTGCCGACAAAGATGCCCAACTCCAGCTCCATGTCCAGCCGTTTGCAGGTCGTCAGCGTCGGCGCCGTCGCCCCTGGCGGCAGGGTCTGGCCGAGGGGGCGGCGAAACTGCTGACCCGACACGCCAATGCTGGAGGCGCGGCCATGGTAGCCAATGGGCACCCATTTGTAATTGGGCAGCAGGGGGTTGTCCGGGCGGAACTGTTTGCCAGTGTTGGTGGCGTGGTAAATCGATGTGAAGAAGTCGGTGTAGTCCCCGATGCGCGCGGGCACATCGAATTGCGCATCGGCTTGCGGCACCAAACAGGCTTGCAAGGCCACTTGCTCGCGGGCACCTTCGCGCAAGGCGCGGGACAAGGCCAGGCGCAAGGCGCTCCAAGCGGCAGGGCCCATCGCCATCAGGGCATTGAGCTTGTCGTGCGCGCCTGCTTGGACCGCCGTGCTGGCGTCGCCGGTGATCACACCGCTGGCGGCCAGCGCAGCCAAGTCCAGAATCTGATCGCCAATGGCCACACCGCCACGGAATGTTTCAGCCGAGTGCTTGCGCTTGAACACCGCCAAAGGCAGGTTCTGGATCGGAAAGTCACCAGCGTGTGTGTTGGCCGACGCGAGCCAGCTTCTCAGCTGCGGGTCATGGGTTTCATTCAAGCGGGTCATGGACGTCTCGTTTCAAGGGGTTCAAAGGTCTTGCAAAGCCGCATCGACTTGCTGTTGGAATTCTCGCGCATCACCCCAGGCCTGGGCCTGCAGCAAGGCCAGTTTGACCAGAAACAGCGCGGTCCGTTCAGGGCCGGCCTGATCGATGGCGGTGGCCAGCGCATCGTAAGCGGTTTCGAGCCCATCCAGTGTCAAGGGTGTTTGTGTCATGGGGTTCTCAGTGTTTCAAAGCTTGGGCAGGACGTGGGACAGGGCGGCTTGCAAACGCGTGGCGTCCAAAGTCAGCCAACGGGCGCAGATGTGTTGGTCAGGCCGCAGCAGGTAGGCCGCGCCGTGGGCGGGCACACCGTAGCGCTGGCGCAGCTGGCCATCGGTATCGGGCAGATGCTGCTGGGCGCCGGCCACGGCATGCGCGGCACCCACGGCGGTCACCTTCAGGGGCAGGCCACCTGCCCGGGCCGCTTCTATCACCTGCTGCATTGCCACTGGCAGTGCCGAGTCGGTGAAGTACAGCAAATCAAAACCGCCGCCCAAGTGATCGAGTAAAAAGTCCCCATGTTTACCGCTCACGTCACCGCTCACGCGCAAGCGCACGTTTTGCGGTGGTGCACCGTGTGCGGGCCCAGCCTCGAACAAGCTGTTGTCGTCATCCGGGCAGTTGAGCGCCGAGTGGCTGTATGCATGCGGGCGCGAGGTGCGCCAGTGGTACAGCGGCCGCACAAAGTCTTGCGTGAGTGAAAGCGACAAGACCGCATCACGCAACAGCCGAAATCCCCGGCTGGGCGGGGCCATGAAGCGGGTGCTTTTGCCGGCTTCTTCAATGATTTCACGCGCAGCGCCTACCCGCTCGGTGCTGTGGTTCTGCAGCAAGGCAGGCCCGGCCAAGCCTTGGACCACATACGCCAGATGCCAGCCCAGCGACTGCGCGTCCTGAAAGGCCGTGTTGGCCCCACGCACGCCAAAGATGGGCAAGAGGTGCGCCGCGTCGCCGGTGAAGATGACGCTGCCGTGCACAAAATCAGGCAGCGTCAGGGTGCGGGCTGAGTAGACCGAGGACCAGTCCATCTCCCATGGCGTGCCGGCGTGGCCGATCATTGCCAGTTGCGCATTGATGCGTGTCTTCAGTGACTCGGGGTGCAAAGCCTCTTCAGGCGTTTCGCCGGGGGACAATTGGTAGTCCACACGCCAGATGCCATGGGGTTCGCGGTGCATCAAGATGGTGTTGCCAGGGTTCCACTCGGGGTCAAAAAAGGCCAGGCGCTCGGTGGGGAAAGGCAAATCGATGCGGATGTCGGCGATCACAAAAATGCCTTCGTAAGAAGCCCCTTCCATCGGCAAATTCATGGCGCTGCGGATGCCCGATCGACCGCCGTCGGCGGCGATCAACCACTCGGTTTCCAGCGTGTAAGGCCCTTCGGGCGTGTCCACTTGCACCTCGGCATAGCCGTCTTTTTGCAACACGGTGTTGACCTTGTTGCCCCAACGAAAATCGATCAGCGAATTGGCTTTGCAAGCGTCGTGCAGGTACTCCTCAAGGTACTGCTGCTGCAGATTGATGATTGGGAAAAAGCGGTCATCCGGGTCGTGCGGCGCCTCCATTCGGAACACACGCTGCCCGCGGTAAAACGAATTGCCAAAACGCCAAGGCAAGCCGGCTGCGGTTATTCGGTCGGCCACACCCACTTGCTGCAGGATTTCCATCGAGCGGCGGGTAAAGCAAATCGCCCGGCTGCCTTGCGAAAACTGCAACTCGGACGTGAGCACCACACTGGGCACGCCGTGGCGTGCCAACTCCAGCGCGGTGACCATACCCGCAGGGCCGGAGCCTGCGATGGCGACTTTTTTGCGGGCTTGCGCAGGATGTGCCCCTGCCAGCCAAGGCTTGAACACTTGGTAGTTGTAATAAATCGACGGACGGGCTTCGGTGCTGGGGGTGTGCATGGGCTTGCCTTGTGGGTGTTTCAGCCCGGGCGGGCGTGGGCAATGAGCCGGTCAAACAGGCCGCTCAAGCTGGCCTGCTCTTTGGCGCTCAGGCAGCCGAAAATTTGATCGTTGCGTTGGTGCACCATGTCCATGGCGCTTGCGAAGACTTGGTGGCCAGCGGGTGTGAGCGTCAGCACCACGCCCCGGCCATCGCCCGGGTGGTCGACTTTGAGCACCAGGCCTTGGTTCACAAGTGCCTGTGCGCCGCGGCTGGCCTGGCCTTTGTTCAGGTTGGCTTTTTCGGCCAGTGCTTTGACCGACACAGGCTCAAAGCTGCCAATGGTGGTCAGGCAGCGCCCATCGCTCATCGACAAGCCGGTGCGCTCAGGGTAAAGCAACTGGCTGCCTGCATCGGTCAACTTGTGCAGTTGGTGCAGGCGGTAAGTCAGCGTGCGCTCAAGCGGTGCCGGCTGCTTTGCAGCAGCCAGCGGGTGCGGGACGGGACGCGATGTGGGGGAAGGGGCGGGCATGGGTTGAACGCAAGATGGGGTCCATTGTAGGCGAATATGGTTGCGGCCACAACCATATAGGGGCAGGGTTTTCAGCGCCTCAGCGCCTCATCGAGTCAGAACTCAAAACCGCCTTGTTTTCTCACGCTCGCAGAGGCGGGTCCTGCCAGCAATTGCGCCAAGATGAGCGCCTGCTCGGGCGACTGCGCGGCGGTGCAAATGCCCAGCGTGTAATCGGTGCTCAGCTCAAACTCAGCCGGCAGCACGTCGACCAGGTCCACGCCTTCGGTGTAGTTGATTTCGGTCACTTGGGTGCAGCCGATCAGGCCACTGTCTTGGCTCTGGGCCATGGCGGCCATGGCCGTCGCGCCGTTCGGGAACACGCGAAAGCGGCTTTGCAGGCTGTCGTTCAAGCCCAGGGCTTTGAGCACATTGAGAAAATGGATGCCCGCTGTGGCTTTGTCGGGATCCGGGAAATAAATGCCTTGCGCTGCGCTCATGGCGGCATGCAGTTCGGCGCGTGTGGTGATGCTGGGATGCGCTTGCCCGCTGCGCACGGCCACACCTGTTTTGACCCAACCCAAAGAGCGTGCACTGCCGGGCACCACATGGCCCGAGGCGATCAGTTGCTCGACCAAAGGCCGGGTGAGGATGATCAGGTCGCAGGGCGCGCCGCCCAGCAGTTTGTCGCGCATCATGCCCACGGCACTGAAGGTGCCAGTGATGCGACGGCCAGTGGTTTGTTCGAACTCGGCCTGAACGCCTTGGACCACGGCTGCGGCTGCGCCGCCACTCAATACATGCATGTTGTTCTCTCGGTTGGCTTAAGGGTTTGAAGGGCTGTGCGCTTCATCGGTGTCGATGGCGCGCATCAGGTTGTCGGGGGTGAAAGGCATGCTGCGCACGCGCACACCGATGGCATCAAGAATGGCGTTGGCAATGGCCGCGCAAGTCGGGCCGGCACTGCATTCGCCAGCGCCGAGCGAGGCATGGTCTGCACCGGGCATCAAGGCCACAGACACGGCGGGCATGTCACTGAATTTCAAAATCGGGTAGCGCGTCCAGTCGTTGGAGCTGATGCCTTGAGGGCTCAGTTGCGCCGCTTCGCACAGCGCCCAACTGGCCGCTTGCAAGGCGCCGCCTTCGAGCTGGTTGATCGCGCCGTCGGCGTCGACCCCATGGCCCACATCGGCGGCGATCCAGACTTTGTGCAGCTTGACTTTTTCGGCCACCACCAGCTCGACCACCACTGCGCAAAACGCGCCGGTATTTTTGTAGCGTGCGTAAGCCAAGCCTCGCCCCCAGCCTTCTGGCTGCTTGTCAGTTCGTGCGCGGGTCCAGTCCGCCATGTCGGCGGCTTTTTGCAGCACCGCTGCGGCACGCGCGTGGGTTGCGCCGCGAAGGTGCGCCAGTCGGAACCCCAGCGGGTCTTGCGATTGCAGGTGGGCCAACTCGTCCATGACCGACTCGGCGGCCAGTACGTTGAGCGGCGCACCCAAGGCCCGCATGGCTGAAACCCGAAACGGCATGTTCAGCACGCGGTGGTTGACGACTTTCAACGAGGGGATGTCGTAAGGAGGTTGGGCGTTGCGCTCGGAGCCGCCACCGACGGCCATCGCGGCATTCACGGCCAGGGTCACCGGTGCCGGATCGGCGGTTTGCCATGCACCCAGCAAAGCCGGTGTTTTGCCGCGGCCCGGCCGCGTGCCGTGACCCTGGCCCCAAACGGTTTGTGTCCACTCGCTGAGCTGACCCGATTCATCCAAGCCCGCATCGATGCGCACCACCATGGCCGGGGCCATAGGGGCGTGAGCCAACTCGGCTTGCCGTGTCCACTGCACCCGCACCGGGCGCCCGGGCACCTGTTGCGCCAGCCAAGCGGCATCCCAGGCCACATCGTCTGCGCCGTTGTGGCCGTAGCAGCCTGCGCCTTCCACATGCGACACCTGCACCTGTTCGCTAGGCACATCGAAGGCCAGCGCCAAGTCCCGGCGCAGGTTGTAAATGCCTTGGCTGTGGCTCCAGACTTCAAGCTGGGTGGCACAGGGCTGCGCCGACCATTGCGCCAAAGCACAGCACAGGCCAATCGAGGCGTGCTGTGTAAAAGGCCGTTCAAATTCGGCCACCACCCGCGGATGTGCAGCCTTGCTGCTGACCGTGTGGGCCGAGGTGTCGGCCACCACGGTGGTCTCATGGGCTTGCGTTTTCAACCAGGCCGACAAGTTCAAGGGGTCCGGGACTTCGGCCATGCAGCTCCAAAATTGGCCCTCGGCAGCGCCTGCTTCGACCTTGCGGGCGATGGCGTCCAAGGCGTGTTCTGTGTCGGTCAAGACGCCCAGCAACAAGCCGTCACGCACCACCTTGAGCACACCCTGTGTGCCTTGCAATTGCTTTGCCAGCGCCTGCAAGTCGTGCTCGATCACCTCGGCGTCCAGTGTGCCGGGCCTGAACACCATGCCGTGGCACATGGGGTGCGTCACGCCAGTCATGACGCGGTCATGGATGTATTCAAATTCGCCAAACACCTTGGCCGCCACGTCGGGGCGAGCGGGGGGGGGGTCGGTGGCCCAATGGACCAGGTCCAGGGCGGCATGGGGCGCCTGCGCATGAACAGGCTCAATCGCGCTGTCCCACAGCGCACCGTCTGACAGGGCTTGGTAGGAGAGCCGGGCGGTTGGGTCGGAACTGTCCCCCGTGGCCAAAAAATACCCCCCTGCACAGCGCACCTCTGTCAGCGCGACGCCTGAGCGCTCGGCCAGGGCCTGCCTGCAGGCTTCGCGCCAATGCGCTGCTGCACAGCGCAGGGCTGCGCCCGAATGCTGCACCGACAAACTGCCCGAGGTCACGGCTTCGTCGGGACTGAACCGGGTGCTCGCGGGCACCATGTCAATCAGCTCGGGCGCCAGCCTCAATTCTTCGGCCACGATCAGGCGCAGCGCATGCGAGATGCCTTGGCCCAAATCCACCTTGCCTGAAAACGCCTGGACCCGTCCCTCTGGCCCCAAGGCCAGCCATTGGCGCAGCAGCGGCTGGGCTTGGAGGGATTCCGGGGTCATGGCGCGGCCAACCGTGCAGCGGCTGTTTCAATCGCCCGCACCACCCGGTTGTGCGCACCGCAGCGGCACAAATGGCCATCAATGGCTTGCACAATGTCCGCGCGCGAGGGCTGAGGCTGTCTTTGCAACAAAGCCGCTGCCGACATCAAAATGCCGCTGGTGCAAAAGCCGCATTGCATGGCCTGCTCTTCAATGAAGGCGGTTTGCAAGGCATGGGGTGCGGACCGGTTGCCCAAACCTTCCACCGTGGTCACGGATTTGCCTTCAACAGCCCACAAAGGTGTTTCGCATGCGGCTACAGCATGGCCGTCCAATAGCACGCGGCAAGCACCGCACTGGCCTTGCCCACACCCCATGCGCGTGGCTTTGAGCTGCAGCGTGTTGCGTAAAAGAGCCAGCAAGGTTTGCCCGCTGTCGTTGGGCACGGACATGCGTTTTCCGTTCAACTGAAATGCCACGGCCGAGGTCATGGCTCAGTCCGGCTTGGCACCCGAAATCTTCACAATGTTGGCCCACTTGGCAATGTCGGCGTTCAGATACTGGTCAAACTCGGACACGGTCATGGACATGGGCACTGCACCTTGTTTGGCCCAAGCAGCTTTCACTTCGGGGTTGTTCACGATCTTGCGCACTTCGGCGTTGAGCTTGTTCACCACCTCGGCCGGTGTGCCTTTGGGGGCCATCAGGCCCAGCCAAATGGTGGCCTCGAATTTGGGCAGCGTTTCAGCCACGGTGGGCATGTCTGGCAAGTTCGCGGACCTGGCCAGGCCTGTACCGGCCAAGGCGCGCACCTTGCCCTCTCTTGACATGACCGCCATGGTGGTTTCGGCGTCGAACATCAAGTCCACCTGTCCGCCCACGGTGTCGGTGCGTGCACCCGAGCTGCCTTTGTAGGGCACATGGGTCATGTCAATGCCCGCCATGAACTTGAACAACTCACCGGCCATGTGGTAGGGCGTCCCATTGCCCGATGAGGCGTAGTTCAATTTGCCCGGTTTGGCTTTGGCCAAGGCCACCAATTCACCCACGGTCTTGACCGGTACCGAGGGGTGGACCACCAGCAGCAAGTTGGAGTAGTTGACCGGAGCGATGCCCACAAAGTCTTTCATCAAGGCGAAGGGCTTGGTGGGGATCAAGGACTCGTTCACAGTGTGCGTGTTCGACATCATGAGCAGGGTGTAGCCGTCCGCAGGCGATTTGGCGGCCGAGTCGGTGCCGATGATGGAGCCGGCCCCAGGCTTGTTGTCGATCACAAAGGTTTGCTTGAGTTCTTCGCCCAAACGCAGGGCCATGAAGCGGGCGTAGTTGTCGGCGGGACCGCCGGCGGCAAAAGGCACCACGATTTTGACGGGGCGGTTGGGGTAGCTTTGTGCGTGGGCGAGGCCGCACCCCCATGCCAGTGTCAGTGCTGTGAATTTCATGAGCTTGCGCAGGTTCGTCATCTCTTGTCTCCAACGGTTCAATTGGTCTTGGGGGGGGGCTTGGAAGGGTATGGGGGTCTTGGGCCGAAAATCTATGCGGTTCAATCGACTTTGCCGATGCGGGTGACCAGGGCGCTCATGTCTTTCGCATCGGCTTGCACAAAGCGCTCGAATTCGGCTGCATCTTGGTACATGAAGGACGTGCCTGATGCGGTCAATGCACCCACGGCGCGGGCATCTTGGGCGGCAAATTTAGCCGCTTGGCGCAAGCTGTCCACCACCTCTGCCGGGGTGTCGGCCGGCACAAACAGGCCTGACCATTGCGAGTACTGGATCGGCACCCCCAGCTCCTTGAAGCTGGGGACGTTGGGCATGCTGCTCAGTCGGCCCTCACCCCAGTGCGCCAAGGCGCGCAAACGGCCCGAGGCGATGTGTTGCTTCACACTGGCGGGCCCGGTGGACAAAGCTTCGATTTGACCGCTGAGCAAGGCCAAGACCGCCGGCCCCGCGCCGGTGTAGGGCACATGCAGCATGAAGCTCGATGTGGCGGCTTTGAGTTGTTCCATGGGCACATGCATGGTGCCGTAGTTGCCCGACGAGCCAAAAGAAATTTTCCCGGGGTTGGACTTCGTGTAGGCCATGAATTCGGCATAGGTCTTCCAGGGGCTCTCAGCGCGCACCACCAACACAGTGGGGTCGGCGGTGAAACGGGCAATGGCTTTGAGTTGATTGACCTGAAACATGGGCGCGCGCTGCAAAATCTTGTCCGCTTCGGGCAAGACCACCAGCGAAGACAGCGACATCAACACAGTGTAGCCATCGGGCTTGGATTTGGCCACTTGGGCCATGCCGATGCCGCCACCCGCGCCGCCTTTGTTCTCAACCACGATGCTTTGCTTGAGGTGGCGCGACATGGCTTCGGCCACTGGGCGGCCCACCGTGTCGGCCACCCCGCCTGGTGGAAAGGGCACCACCATGGTGATGGGCTTGCTGGGGTAGCTTTGGGCCCCAGCGCTCAGGCCAGTGCACGCCAACACGGTGCACAAGGCGATTCGGATCAGTGAACGGTTTTTCATGGCTTGTCTCTTTTTGTGGCGCAGGTCAGGCTGAGGACCCGCCTGCTTTTGGGGTCATCAAACGAAGCGGTTTTCGATCTGGCCCACGCCATCAATCTCAACACGGATCACGTCGCCCTTGGCGATGTAACGCGGCGGGTTCAGGCCCATGCCCACGCCAGCGGGCGTGCCGGTGGCGATGATGTCGCCGGGGTAGAGCGTGATGCCGCGCGAGATGGTTTCAATCAAAGTGGGGATGTCGAAAATCATGTTTTCAGTGGGGCCGTCCTGGCGCAATTCGCCATTGACCCAGCAGCGCACCCGGGTTTGGCGTCCGTCGATTTCGTCGGCTGTGACGATCCAGGGGCCCATGGGGCAAAAGGTGTCGAAGGACTTGCCCATGTCCCATTGTTGGTGGCGCATCTGCACATCGCGGGCAGTCACATCGTTGACCACGGTGTAGCCAAACACATGCTGCATGGCGTTGGCTTGACTGATGTTTTTGCCGCCTTGGCCAATGATCACGGCCAGCTCGGCTTCGTAGTCGATTTGGTCGGACACATGAGCGCCGGGCAGCTGCACATCGTCGGTCGGCCCGACCACGCATTCGGGCACCTTGGTGAAGACGATGGGCCAGGCCTTGGTGTCGGTGTTGCTGTCTTTGAAGACCGAGGCCTGCAGCTCCTTGGCGTGCGCATGGTAGTTGCGGCCCACGCACCACAGGTTGCGGCGGGGCACGGGCAAGGGGGATTCCAGTTGGATCGACGACACCGCCAGCGCGGCACCACTCAGGGCAGGCAAAGCAAGACCGGCCACCAGGGTGTCGATCAGCAGCTGTGCACCGTGGTGCGCTTGGGCGTCGGTCAAGGCAAAAGGTGTAAGCTGCTGGCCGTCGGCCGAGACCTGACCGACATGGCGTTTTCCGTTGTGGACAAAAGTGGCGATGCGCAAAATATGCTCCTAAGGACCTGACGCCTGAGCGCCGTTTGACAATGAAAAAGGTTTTTCTCAACCCATGCAGACCGATTTGTGAAGTGTGACTGATCAGCGAAGGCAAACAGGGGCTTCCTCAAATCAGTTTTTAAAAGGCGAATTTAACCCATTGGGGCCTTTCCAGACGCCGCTTGGCAAACCAACCCGACCGAACCCATGGATGCCCGCGAACCCTTGCAGGCCAAGGCCTCACTCTCCAGCATGGGGCCTGAGTAAATTTAAAGTGGAATTCGTTGAGGTCCGACCTGGAGAATGCTGACTTGTTGTTTAATAACGTGAGGCGTTATGATGTACGCATGGCGATCCGGTCCTTTTCATGCAACGACACGCAAAAGCTCTTTGAAGGCTCGCGTGTGGCCCGCTGGGTGGCCAACGAGCGCCCGGCTTTGCGAAAACTGGAGCAATTGGACTGGTCTGACGTGCTGGACGATCTGAGAGCACCTCCCGGCAACCGGCTTGAAGCACTCAAAGGCGACCGAAAAGGCCAGCACAGTATCCGCATCAATGACCAATGGCGTGTGTGCTTTCGATGGACGGCAGAAGGCGCGTTTGATGTGGAAATTGTCGATTACCACTGACTCAAGAGGAACAATATGAGAACCGTTGCACCTGTGACACCCGGCGAAATGCTGGAAGAAGAATTTCTCAAGCCTTTGGGTCTGAGCAAATACCGCCTGGCCAAAGACATTGGCGTGCCCGCCCAGCGCATCGGGGACATCGTGGCAGGCAAACGGTCCATCACCGCAGACACAGACTTGCGCTTGTGCCGATATTTCGGATTGAGCGATGGGTGGTGGTTGCGGGGTCAGAGCCATTACGACATGGCCGTAGCCCGCGAAAAAATGGGTGAATCCTTGACGAAGATTCATCGTTGCACTTTGCTGGCGGCGTGATCTAAGGTGAACTGATGCTGGATGAACACGTCAGGCAGTCGATCAACACCAACGTCCTGTGCTGGCTGGCCACGGTCGATACCCAATACAGGTACGGCGTCAAGCCCCGGGACTGAGGCCCAGCAAGTTCAGAACCTGGGCAAATCCGGGTGCTTGATCGCCCCCGCCCGCACCAGCATGCGGCCGTATTCGGCGCAGCGGTTGAGCGTGGGGATGACCTTGCCGGGGTTCAAAAGACCTTGCGGGTCAAAGGCACGTTTGACAGCGAACATCTGCTCGTTTTCTTCGGCGCTGAACTGCACGCACATGCTGTTCACCTTCTCAATGCCCACGCCGTGCTCGCCCGTGACGGTGCCGCCCATGGCCACGCTGGTTTCCAGAATTTCGGCGCCAAACAGTTCGCAGCGGCGCAGTTGGTCGGCATCGTTCGCATCGAACAAGATCAGCGGGTGCAGGTTGCCGTCGCCCGCATGGAAGACGTTCAGGCAACGCAGCGCGTATTTGGTTTCCATCTGTTGAATAGCTTGCAAAATGTCGGCCAAGCGCTTGCGCGGGATGGTCGAGTCCATGCACATGTAGTCGGGGCTGATGCGGCCAGACGCCGGGAAAGCGTTTTTGCGACCGCTCCAGAATTTCAGGCGCTGGGCTTCGTCGCGGCTCACGGTGATGGCGGTCGCGCCGCAATTGCGCAGCACCTCGCTCATGCGGCCGATTTCTTCTTCGACTTCTTCGGGTGTGCCGTCGCTCTCGCACAGCAAAATGGCCGCCGCGCTCAGGTCGTAGTCGGCGTGCACAAAGTCTTCCACGGCAGCCGTCATGGGGCCGTCCATCATCTCCAGCCCCGCCGGGATGATGCCCGCCGCGATCACGGCGGCCACGGCGTCGCCCGCTTTGCGCACATCGTCAAAGCTGGCAATGATGCAGCGCGCCAATTGCGGCTTGGGCACCAGCTTGACGGTGACTTCGGTCGTCACCGCCAGCATGCCTTCGCTGCCCACCAGCACCGCCAACAGGTCGTAGCCCGCCGTGTCGAGCGCGTCGCTGCCAAATTCGATCGGGTCGCCCTCGATGGTGAAACCCTTGACTTTGAGCACGTTGTGCACCGTCAGGCCGTATTTGAGGCAATGCACGCCACCCGAGTTTTCGGCCACGTTGCCGCCAATCGTGCAGGCGATCTGGCTGGACGGGTCGGGTGCGTAATACAGGCCATAGGGCGCCGCCGCCTCGCTGATGGCCAGGTTGCGCACCCCGCACTGCACCACGGCGGTGCGGCTCACCGGGTCCATCTTCACAATGTTGTTGAACTTGGCCATCGACAAGGTCACACCCAGTTTGTGCGGCATGGCGCCACCGGACAGGCCTGTGCCTGCTCCGCGTGCGACCAAGGGCACTTGCAAACGGCTGCAGGTTTGCAAGACAGATTGAACCTGCGCCGTGGTTTCTGGCAAGGCCACCACCAAAGGCCGCTCTCGGTAAGCCGTCAGGCCATCGCATTCGTAGGCTGTGGTGTCCTCGGGGGTGAACAAAATCGCATGTTCCGGCAGCACTTGGCGCAAGGCCTGTACCACCTGCGTTTGCAGGTCCGATCGGTGAATGGGCTCAGAGGGTGAAAGGGCGCAGGTCATGTTGGGTTCGCACTCAGGTTAAACGCAAAATCTCAGCTTCCAGGATTTTGGAGGAGATGGGCTTGGACACATAGCCGTCAGCGCCATCGTTCAAAAACCGTTCACGGTCGCCCGTCATGGCATGGGCGGTAACCATGATAACCACGGTGCGCGCTCGGCCTTGCGCTTCCATCGCGCGCAAGTGTTTAAGGGCCTTCACGCCATCCATATTGGGCATCATCACGTCCATCAAGACCACATCGAAGCGGGCTTGCGCCAAGGCCTCGAGGGCCTGTTCCCCATCGTCGACCAACACGCATTCGTGGCCCATTTGCGAAAGCAATATATTGGCCAGCTTTTGGTTGATGGGGTGATCTTCTGCGATGAGCACACGCAAAGCGCGGTGTTTCGCACGCGGTGTATCCCTATCAAGACGCAGTGGCATTTGCAAGGTCGGCGCAACGGTGGCTGTCAAGGTGAAACTGAAAATCGCGCCTTGACCGGGCTGGCTGACGGCGTTGATCTGTCCGCCCATGAGCAGCACCAGGCTGCGGGTGATCGCCAAACCCAGCCCCGTGCCACCAAACGAGCGGGTGATGGACCCGTCGGCTTGAATGAAGGGCGAGAACAATTGAGGGGTCTTGTCAGGATCAAAGCCAATGCCCGTGTCGGCGATGCTGAATGTCAAAACAACGCGCGAATCGCTCGCGTCGGCAAGGCTGTCCAGCTGGATTTTGAGGCCGCCCTTGTTTGTGAACTTGATGGCGTTGCCAATCAGGTTGGTCAGAATCTGGCGCAAGCGCACAGGGTCGGCAATCACTTCTTGCGGCACATTTTCGGCAATCTGGACTTGAACGTCCAGGCCTTTGGCCAAAGCCTCCGCAGAAAAGCTGCGCAGGGTGTGTTGCAACACCTGACCAGGCCCCATGCGCACGGGTTGCAGCGACAAGTGGCCGGCTTCGATTTTGGAGAAATCCAGAATGTCGTTGATGATGGTCAACAAATGCGAGGCGGAGTTGTTGGCCAGCGTGAGGTATTCGCGCTGGGTGTCATTGAGCGCGGTTTGCAGCGTCAACTGCGTCATCCCAACGATGCCATTCATCGGCGTGCGGATTTCGTGGCTCATGTTGGCCAAGAACTCGCTTTTGAGCAGGTTGGCTGATTCCGCCCGTTCTTTGGCCAGCGTCAGCGCGGTTTGGCTTTCGCGCAGGCCTTGTTCCATGGCTTCGCGTTGCTGCATTTGGGCGCGCAGCGCGATGTTGCTTTGGTGATTTTGTGTGGCCAATCGCTGGGCCGTGTGCAGGGTGTTGCGCAATTGCCGCAATGAAAACCAGACCAAAAAAAGTCCTGCGATGGCCACCAGCATCAACAAGCCAAAGGATCTGCGCAGCAAGGCGCTGGCTTCGTTTTGCCAGTGGTCTATGGGCATGTCGACTTCGAGTGCGCCGCGAACGTCGCCGACTTTCCAATCGGTTTTGGGCGAGCCGGTGTAGCTGTTGTGGCAGGCGACGCAATTGGCTTGCATACGGTCGGCTTGCGCGTAGCGCAAATAGGTGCGGCCTTCACGCTCTTCTTCGCGGGTGAAGGGTGTGTCCGGGTTCAGCTTCAAGTGAGCCAAAGCGTCTTTCTGAAAAGCATCCAATGGCCGCTCGGCCATGCGCCCAGGAAAAGGCAAGTCGCTGAACAGTGCCACCCGGGTGCCATTTTCCATCTGGCGCATGTACTTCCCGAAATCAATCACAAAGCTCGCGGGCAAAGGCGGCGCATGCGTAGCGTCTATGTCGTTCATGTTCACACCGGCTTGGCGCGCTCGGCGCATGATTTCAGCGCTGTAAAAATTTCGAAAATAGGTGATTTCTTGCGCTTGGCGTTCAATCGCATCGCGGGCGTAACCGCTGACGACTTTGTCTGCAGAGTCCAAGGTATACCAGACGAGCAAACCTGACCACACCAACAAAAGTCCGCCCATGGTGGGAATGCCCGATTTCAGCAGTCGGGCCGTCCAGGGCGTGGTTTTCACCAGTTGCTGGCTCGAATCGGTGGGCTGCATGGGTCCCATTCAGATCAAGAAGCGTTTACTTGAAAATCACGGTCTTGTGGCCGTTGAGCAGCACGCGGTGCTCGCCATGCCACTTGACGGCGCGGGCCAGCACTTGGCTTTCAGTGTCGCGCCCTTGAATGGTCAAGTCGTCGACTGTTTTGCTGTGGTCAACCCGGGCCACATCTTGCTCAATGATGGGACCCTCGTCCAAATCGGCTGTCACGTAATGGGCGGTCGCACCGATCAATTTAACGCCACGGTCATGCGCTTGGTAATAGGGCTTGGCGCCTTTGAAGCTGGGCAAAAAAGAATGATGGATGTTGATGGCCCGCCCCGCCAGTTTGCGACACAAGTCGTCGCTCAAAATTTGCATGTAGCGGGCCAGCACGACCAGCTCGGCGCCTTCGGCTTGAATGATCTCGTATTGTTTGGCCTCGGCTTGCGACTTGGTCGCAGCGGTCACCGGAATATGGTGAAAGGGCACGTTGTAACTGGCCGCAAGTTGGTAAAACTCGCGGTGGTTGCTCACAATGGCGCGAATGTCCAGCGGCAACAGGCCGCTCTTCCAGCGAAACAGCAAATCATTCAGGCAGTGGCCTTCTTTGCTGACCATGATCACCGTGCGCATGGGTTGGCTGGTGGCATGCAAGTGCCAAGTCATCTGGAAAGACGCCGAAAAGCCATGGAGTTCGCTGCGCAGCGCGTCTTGGCTCACTTGGTCACAGGCAAACTGCACCCGCATGAAGAACAGACCGGTGTCTTGGTCGCTGTACTGAGCGGCTTCTTCAATGTTGCCTCCCCGATCGAGCAAAAAACCGGAAACAGCGTGCACGATGCCGGTGCGATCAGGGCAGGAAAGCGTCAGGATATAGGCGTTGTTCATAGAGACAGATTGTCGCAGGGCCCTGTGCGTGCAAACGGCTTAAAATGAATTCTTTTGAATTATATAGAATGCTCTGTCCGTCAAGCGACCGGGACCAAGCCTGTCCATTTGCACTGGGTCAGTCAAGGTCTTACACTGAAAGTTGTATCGCTGACGCAATGTCACATACCCAATTTGAAACCAGGGCAGGAGAGCCATCCATGAGCGCACACAATTTCAATATGGACCATCAGTGGTTGCCGTTCACACCGAATCGGCAGTTTCGTACCGATCCTCGTGTGATGGTGGCTGCCGACGGCCTGCACTTCACGACGCACGATGGACAGAAAGTGATCGACGGGATTTCCAGTTTGTGGTGCGTCACGGCCGGCCACAACCGCAAACCCATCAACGAAGCCATCAAAAAGCAGCTCGACACGCTGGATTACGCCACGGCGTTTTCTGTCAGCAACGACAAGGCTTTTCAAGCAGCGCACATGATCGCCGACTTGGCGCCGGGTGATTTGAACAAAGTCTTGTTTTGCAGCTCCGGCTCGGAAGCCGCCGACACCGCGCTGAAGGTGGCGCTGGCCTACCACCGCGCCCGGGGCGAAGGGCACCGCCACATCTTCATTGGCCGCGAAAAAGGCTACCACGGGGTTAACTTTGGCGGCATGAGCGTGGGCGGTCTGCCTGCCAACCGCAAGGTGTATGGCGCGCAACTGTTGCCCCGTGTGGACCATATGCGTTTCATTCACGACCCGGTGCACAACGCCTACATTCACAACCAAGAACCGGTCTGGCTAGAAGACCCGCTGGTCGAGCTGGAAACCCGCATTCTGGCCTTGCACGACCCCAGCAACGTGGCGGCGATCATGGTTGAGCCTGTCGCCGGTTCCGCTGGATGGTATTTGCCGCCCAAGGGTTACTTGAAGCGCTTGCGCGAAATTTGCGACAAGCACGGTATCTTGTTGATTTTTGACGAAGTGATCACCGGTTTCGGCCGCATGGGCACGAACTTTGGTGCCGACTACTACGGTGTGGTGCCCGACATGCTGAACTTTGCCAAGGGCGTCACCAATGGCGTGATTCCTTTGGGGGGCGTGATCTGCCGCGACCCCATTTACAACGCCATGATGAATGCGGGCTCACCCGAACATGTGATCGAGTTTTTTCACGGTTACACCTATTCAGGCCACCCGGTGGCCTGCGCCGCGGCGATTGCCACCTTGAACCTGTTCAAAGAAGAAGACCTGTTTGCGCGTGCCGCCGACATGGGACCGGTGCTGGGCGATGCCATGCATGCGGCGCTCAAGGGTTTGCCCAACGTGGTCGGTATTCGCACTTTGGGTTTGGCCGGGGCGGTGGAGCTGGCCCCTTTGGCCGGAGCGCCCGGCAAGCGGGCTTTTGATGTTTTCCTGGACTGTTACCACAAGGGCGTGTTGGTTCGTGCGGCAGGCGACAACTTGGTGGTTTGCCCCGCCTTCACGGTGGACAAGTCACAGATTGACCAAATCATCGGGACCCTGGCCGACAGCCTGCGTCGGCACGCTTGAGTTGCCGCAGCCCTGCGTAAAGACAGGCGCCAGGGCCTTAATGCACCACCACGGGTTGCTGGGCCAAGCCTGCGTAACTCTCCAGCGTGTCTTCTACTTCTTCTTGGGTGGGCGTTTGCAGTTGCCAGGCATGGATGTGCTGCTGGAACATTTCGGCCCATGAGCCATCCAGGTAAACCTCTTTGCCAGAGCGTTTGTCCACGATTTCAAATCCATGGCGTTCCAGCACAGGCCCTTTGACCGTCGCGGCCTCATTTTCTGGGTTGGCCAGCATGTGCATCACGGTAAAAGAATCGGATTCGTAAAGCAGGTTCATGGTGTCATTCTCACTCAACAATGGGTTTGCAGTTGCGTCCGGTGCAGAAAATTTCAAGAGAAAAGGTTTTTTAATTGTTCTGGATGCGTGTGGCGGGCAAAGGCGCTAGGGGTTGCAGCTTGTCCAAGCGCATGTCGATAAAGCTGCCGCTGGTTTGGGAGATGCGAATGCGCACCGGCATCCAGGCATGCGCGCGTGACAGCCACAGCTCCACCATGGTGTCGTACTTGCCCCTGGGCAGGCAGACCCATTTGGAGGTCGCAACAGGTGAGTCATTGATCTGCAGCGTTTCTTCCGCCTGCATCGTCAAGGTCCAAGGCACAGCCTCGTTGATGGTGGCCGTCTGAATACTCACACTGGTGCCGGGTTTGTAACGCTCTGGCTCGCCTGTCATGGCTGCGGCCAATTGCACAAACAAACTGACCTGGTCTTGCGCGCCCGGCTGCAACTCAGCGATGGGTTTGTTGTTGCTGAAGACAATGCGTTTGTTTTCTGCATCAAAGTGGGTGGCCCGCTCGCCCCGCCATTTGTCAGCAAAACGTGTCGGGATCAGGCCTTGGCTCCCCACGGCGCCTTCGCTGCTGAAAATGCGCGAGCCCAGTAAAAAAGCTTTGATGGTCAGATGGGCCTCGTAATGGGTCGGGTTGTGCTGCCAGCGCAGCTCACCATTGGCGTGGTAATTGAGGCCCCGCTCTTGGCCGGTCAGGCTGTACTGCAGCAAAGTAGAGGGCGGCAAAGCCCCGACCGCCAAAGGCACCGGCGGTGGCGTGACGGGCTGCAAAGGCTCAGCCGCTGGCACTTCGACTGCGGCTTGCGCTGGCGGGTCGGTTGCAGGTGGCGTGGCCGAGGGTGGGGTGGCCGGGATTTCTGCTGGCGAGGTGCTGAGCTCGTCGTGGGGCGACGTGATGTGCGGCTCCAGCGGTTCGTTGGCGGGTACCGCAGAAGGCACTGGCCGCTTGGATTTGGCGGCAACAGGCGCTTTGACTGCCAAAGGGGTCGTGGCTTGGGCTTGAATCATGCGGGTTTGAAAGGGCAATGCCCTGGCCGGCTCGGCGCGCAGCGAGAGCTGCAGCGCATCAGGTCCGCCCAACAACAAGGTCAGGTGCACCAGCAAGACGCATCCGATGGTCACTGACAAGGCCCTGCGAGAAGGTCCTGAAGGCATGGATGCGTTCAAAGTCATGGATGCGTTCAAAGTCATGGTTGTGAGCGCCAAGTGGTCAGGCGTCGAGTTCTCAAGGGCAAAGCGCATGCCCCAAGTCCTGCGACAACTGGCGCGACATGCGCAGCAGCGCTTGTGCCAAGGGCCCGTCCAGTGCGGTATCGAAACTGGCCGAAGAGCCCAAAGCCACAACCCCCAAGGCCAAATGCCGATCGGCATCGAACACCGGGGCACACAGACCGGATATACCCGGCAGCAACACGTTTTTGACCCGCCCCAAGCCTTGTTGGCGCGTTTCGGTTTGCAAGCTGCGAACTTCTGCCAAGGTGGCCGGTACATCGGTGCGGCCCAATTTGTGGGCCAAGGCCATTTCTTCTTTGAGCAAGGGGGTCAACTTGTCCAATTGCCCAACGGGTGCCAAAAAAGCGGTGAAGCACCGGCCCGTGGCCGAACTGAGCAAGGGCATCACATCGCCCAAGCGTAAATTCACCGACACCGCCAAAGGAGATTCTTGCCAATGCACGATGGTCGGGCCCCGGTTGCCCCACACGGCCAGCGCCAAGGTGTGGCCGACCTCGTCCATCAAGGCCGGCAGACGTTCGCGGGCCATCTTGACGGCATCCAATCGCGACAGGGTCGACAGTCCCAAGCGCAAGGTGGCAGGGCCTAATTCATAGCGCGTGTTGGCCGTGTCTTGCACCACCAAACCCAAGCGCTGAAAACTCACCAAATAGCGGTGGGCTTTGGCCGCGCTCATCTGGGCCGAAGCGGCCAGGTCGCGCAACATCAAAGGGGCCGGGGCGTGGGCCAAGACGTCGAGCAAGGCAAAGCCGACTTCGACCGACTGTATGCCTGCTCTTTCCTTGTCCATGAGGGGGCTGCGCGTGGCGTCCATATCGGCTTCAAATTTTTCGTTACATGAATTCAACAATGCGTAATTCACAATTCGGCACTGTAGCGGATGGCCCAGTCCTGCGACAATATGCCCATGAAATTAGCCACCTACAAAGACGGGTCTCGCGACGGACAACTGGTGGTTGTCTCTCGCGATTTGACCACCGCCCATTATGCGACGGGCATCGCCAGCCGCATGCAGCAACTGTTGGACGACTGGAATTTTATGTCGCCGCAACTTGAAGACCTGTACCACACCCTCAACATTGGCAAAGCGCGCCATGCGTTCCCTTTCAATCCGCAGCAATGCATGGCGCCGCTGCCCCGCGCCTACCAGTGGGCCGATGGTTCGGCCTACCTGAACCATGTGGAGTTGGTGCTCGCCGCCCGCAAGGTCGAAGTGCCGGCCAATTTTGAGCATGACCCCTTGATCTACCAAGGCGGCAGTGACGACTTTTTGGGCCCGTGCGATCCCATAGTCTGCCGCGACGAGGGCTACGGCATTGATTTTGAAGCCGAGCTGGCCGTGATCACCGCCGATGTGCCCATGGCCGCCACCCCCGACGAGGCTTTGGAAGGCATCCGCTTGGTGATGATCGCCAACGACGTGAGCCTGCGCAACCTGGTGCATGCCGAGTTGGCCAAAGGCTTTGGCTTTTTTCAGAGCAAACCGGCCACCGCCTTCAGCCCCGTGGCGGTGACGCTCAACGAATTGGGCGACGCCTGGAACCAAGGTCGCCTGCACTTGACGATGCAATCGACTTGGAATGGCCGCAAAGTCGGCCTGTGCGAAGCCGGGCCGGAGATGACGTTTCATTTTGGCCAGCTGATTGCGCACATGTGTAAAACCCGCAACGTGCGGGCGGGCACCATCGTCGGCAGCGGCACGGTGAGCAACCAGGGCGTGGAAGTCAAAGGCCAAAAAGACTGGCCCAAAGGCTACAGCTGCATTGCTGAAAAACGCGCCATCGAAACCCTTTTGGACGGCCAACCCAGCACCGAATACATGCAGTTTGGCGACACCATCCGCATCGAGATGAAGGGCAAAAACGGTGAAAGCCTGTTTGGGGCGATTGAGCAGCAGGTTGTGCAATTGGCCTGAACCTGAGGCTCAGCGGGCGTAAAGGGTGTCCAGCGCATCGAAGCCCTTGACCTCGATCGGGTTGCCAAAAGGATCGAGAAAGAACATCGTCCATTGCTCACCGGGCTGGCCGGCAAAGCGCAGGTGCGGCTCAATCACAAAGGCGGTTTGGGCTTGTTGCAATCGCGCAGCCAAGCTTTGCCAATCGGCGCTTTGCAGCACCAGCCCAAAATGCGGCATCGGCACCCGATGTTCACCCACATGGCCGGTGGCGGCCGTTGCAAAGGGCGTGCCCAGGTGCATGGAGATTTGGTGACCAAAAAAGTCGAAGTCAACCCAGGTGTCTGTGCTGCGGCCTTCTTGGCAGCCGAGCACGCCGCCGTAAAAGCGGCGGGCTTGGTCCAGGTCGGTGACGTTGAAGGCAAAGTGGAACAGGCTTCTCATTCAACCATCGTAGCAGTCTCTGGCCCCCAGCCCCGCGGCGGGCTTCAAGCGTAGGCCAGCTTGAATTCCAGAGACGATTGGCAGTCAATGCAGCGCGACGCCGTGGGGGTCGCCATCAATCGGGCGGGCTCAATGGTGGTTTCGCAGTCGATGCAGATGCCGTAGTGACCTGTTGCCATTCGCTCCAGGGCGCGGTCGATGTCAGCCAGCTCGGCCGTTTCGTGTTCGTTCATGGCAAAGCTGTCTTCGCGCTCGCTGCGCAACTGGGCGTTGTCGCTGGTGGCGAGCGCATACCTTTCGGCGGCCACCTCGGCGCGGCCGAGCACGCCGCCGCGCTCAAAGGCCATGCGTTCAAGCAGTTCTGCGCGCTGCGCAAGCAGCTTGGTTTTCAAGGTGCTGAGTCTCGATTCGCTGTGCATAAGAACCTTGTGAAGTGGGTTTCATACTAAGCAGCGAAGTCAGACACTTGATTGAGCCGGATCAAGCTTTGGGCATCCAGCGCCGCGCGAACCCCTGCAGCGCCCCGGCCCGAGCAGGCCGTGAGTCGCTCAGGCCTTGGCTTTCATGCGTGCCATCATCAGTTCCATGTTGGCTTTGCGGTCGGCGTTGATGGTTTGCATGTGCGGGCGCTCAGCCATCATTTTCAGGTAGTCGCGCGCTGGCAATGCGGCCAAAAAGTCTTTGCCATAAATGAGCTTGGTGGCGCCGGAGACCAAAGGCAAATGCGTCACGGCCGCGCAGTCGGCCAAGCTGAGGGTGTCGCCCGCCACGAAGGGCGAGAACTTGGCCAATTGGGCAAAGGCGGCCACGTTTTTCTCTAATTGGGCGCCGACTTTTTCTTTGACCGAGTCGCTCACCTTGCCGCCGAAAAAGGCTTCAGGGTAGAGGTTGCGCGCGACCAGCTCGAGGTGCAGGTCCAAAAACAGGGCCAGCTCGCGCACTTTGCTTGCGGCAAACGGGTCGGATGGAAGCAGTGGGTTTTGCGGGTAGGTCTGCTCGATGTACTCGAGCATCACGGCCGACTCGCACAGGGCGCCGTCTTCGGTTTTCAAGTACGGCACTTTGCCCAAGGGGCTGGCCGCAGGGTCGGTCTCGCCCACCCAGGCGATTTCTTCTTCAAAAGGCACGCCTTTTTCAAGCAGGGCGAATTTGACTTTGTTGTGGTAGTTGCTGGCTGCAAAGCCGCAGAGTTTGAGCATGGTGTTTCCTTGAGTTTGGGCACGAGACGCGAGATTAGTTGAAACGCTGCGAAATGGCGGTCACCGATATGACGTCTTGCCAGAGGGACTGACCAGGGGGGGGTGAAACCTGCGGGATAATCATGCCATGCAATCCCTGCGCAACGCACACCTGATCACCCGCCTCGTGCTGGTGTGGTTTGCCTTGTTCATTGGGGTCTCGGTGGCATCGCCCTTGGTCAAACCCCAGGCCACCCAAATGGTCTGCTCGGCCATGGGCGGCATGAAGATGGTGATGTCGGACGACGCGGGCAACGCGGACGACAGCAACACCTCTTCGGGCGGCATGGACTGCCCCTTGTGCGCCCATGTCATCGCACCGCCACCCGTCGTGGTGTTGGGTTTTGTACCCGTAAGCGCCCTGGCCCATGCCCTGCGCCCCATACCGTCGGCCCACATCGCCTGGCTGACCGGCACCCCGCTGCCGCCCCGTGGCCCGCCTGCACTTTCCTGAACCTTCGCCTTCACGCCGCCGCGGTGAACGCCGCCTGGCCGCGTCGCTCGTGTTTCGTTTTCAGGAATTTTCATGCGCAAAACCCGCATCGCCTTGGGCCTGGCCCTGGCTTACCCCTTTGTCATCTCCGCCCAACCAGCCGACAACGCCCCCAGCAAAGAAGTGGGCGTGGTCACCATCGTCAGCCAACAACCCACCTCGCTGCCTACCCAGATCGCGGCCACGATGGAGGGCATCACGGCCGCGCAGATCGAGCAGAACATCAACGCCACCGACAGCGAAGATGCGCTCAAGTATTTCCCCAGCCTCTTGGTGCGCAAGCGCTACAACGGCGACTACAACCACGCCATCTTGTCCAGCCGCGCTTCCGGCACCGGCAACAGCACTCGCTCGGCGGTCTATGCCGACGGCATTTTGCTGAGCAACTACCTGGGCAACGGCGTCAGCGGCCTGAGCTTTCCGCCGCGCTGGGGCATGGTCACGCCCGAAGAGATCGAACGGGTGGACGTGATGTACGGCCCGTTTTCGGCCGCTTACCCGGGCAACTCGGTGGGCGCGGTGGTCGAGTACACGACCAAAATGCCCGAAAAACTCGAAGGCTCGGTCAAGATGGGCTATACCCATCAACCCTTTGACCTGTACAACACCCACGCCACCTATGGCGGCTGGCAGTCCAGCGCGCAGCTGGGCAGCCGCTCGGGCGACTGGTCGTGGTTCATCAACCTGAACCACACCGACAGCCAGAGCCAGCCCTTGACCTTTGCCACGCGCACCGTGAGCACGGGCACGGCGGGCTCAGCAGGCACGGCCGTGAGCGGCGCGGTGCCAGGTTTGAGCAGCGCGAACGCGCCTTGGCTGATTGTGGGCACCGGCACGCAGTACCACACGGTGCAAGACCATGCGAAGGCCAAAGTGGCGTATGACTTCAGCCCCACCGTGCGCGCCACTTACTCACTGGGCATCTGGCAAAACACGTCTGAGGGGCGTCCTCAGTCTTACCTGACCAACGCCTCTGGCCAAACAGTCACCAGCGGCGCGATCAACATCAGTGGCCGCAGTTATGCGGCGCTGACGGGCGGCGACTTTCCCCTGACCAACGAAAAGCTCACCCATACCCTGCATGGCCTCTCGGTCAAGAGCCGCACGCAAGGTGTTTTTGACTGGGAAGTGGCCGCCAGCCTTTACGACTACGGCTCTGACACCAAGCGCCAGAACGGCGCTAATAACACGCTGCCCAACGCTGCCAGTGGCGGTGCAGGCACCATTGCAGACGGCTCAGGCACCGGCTGGAACAACCTGGCGCTGCGCGGCACCTGGCGGCCACAAGGCCAAAAAGGCGTTAAGGGTGAACATGTGGTGGACTTTGGCGCGCAGCAAAACAACTACAAACTCCGTTACCTGACCTCCAACATCGCGGGCAACTGGACCACCGACGCAGCGGGCACTGTGGCGAGCGAAGTCGGCGGCCGCACCCATCTGCAAAGCCTGTACGCGCAAGACACCTGGCGCTTTGCCCCCGACTGGCGCGCCGTGCTGGGTTTGCGCGCCGAGCATTGGAGCGCCACGCAAGGTCTGACGCGTTTCGCGGCGAGCAACAGCTTGACCTTTCCGGACCGCAGCGAGAACCACCTGTCGCCCAAAGCGGCCTTGTCCAAACAGATCGCGGGCGACGCTTTCGTCAAATACGCCGTGGGCCGCGCCGTGCGCATGCCCACAGTCAACGAACTGTATGGCGCCACATCGACCACCAACTCGCAATACATCAACGACCCGAACCTGCGCCCTGAAAAGTCTTGGACCCAGGAGCTGAGTTACGAAAAAAACCTGGACAAAACCCAGTGGCGTCTGACCGCCTTTGCCGAAGACACGCAAGACGGCATCTATTCGCAGTCGGTGGTTGACCCCGCAGCGGGCAACAAGACCATCAGCCGCGTGCAGAACGTGGACCGCATCCAAACACGGGGACTGGAAGGCGCCTTCACGGTGCAAGGTCTTGGTCTTGCGGGGCTCGATCTGACGGGCAGCGTGACCTATGCCGACTCGGTGATCCAAGCCAACCAGGGATTTGTGGCCGTGGCCGGAGACACGATGGGCAAGATGCAGCCCAACATCCCCAAGTGGCGCGCCACGCTGCTGGCAGCCTACCGCTGGAACGCAGCATGGACCAGCTCCGTGGCGGTGCGCTACAGCGGCCAGCAGTTCCGCACGCTCAACAACTCGGATGTGAACGGCTATGCCTACATGGGCGTGAGCCCCTTCACCACGGTGGATGTGCGTGCCCGCTGGCAGATCAACCCCCAACTGGTCGCCGCTTTCGGCATCGACAACCTGAACAACGACCAGTACTGGAATTTTCACCCCTACCCCCAGCGCAGCTACACGGCTGAGCTGAAGGCCAACTTTTGAAACGAGGACCCGACATGCCATTCATCAAAACCGCGGCCTGTGCCGTGACCCTCAGCCTGACCGCCCTGGCCCAGGCCCACACCGTGCTCGAATACCAAGTCGCCACTGCAGGCCAAAGTTACAAAGCCACCTTCAAGGTCGGCCACGGCTGCGGCGCGTCACCCTCTCGCCAGATTGTGGTCGACATCCCGTCGGGCGTGCAGGGTGCCAAGCCCATGCCCAAGGCGGGCTGGCGCCTGGAAGTGACCCGCGACAAGTTGGCCAAGCCTTACACCAGCCACGGACGCGCCATCACCGAAGACGTGACCCGCATCAGCTGGACTGCCAAAACCGCAGACGACATGCTGCCCGATGGGCATTACGATGAATTCGTGCTGGTGGGCACCTTGCCCGCGCAGGCCGGCATGATGTACTGGCCCGTGCAACAGCTGTGCGAGCAAGGCCGCATGGACTGGACTGAAATCCCCCAACCCGGACAAAAGCTGTCTGACCTGAAGTCGCCCGCAGCGGCGCTCGAAATCATGCCGGCCGCGGGTGCTGCAGGGCACGCACATTGATCGTCGACAATCAAACAACAAAGGAATTGAACATGCATACATACCGTCGATACGCCGCAAGTTTGTTGGCAGGCTGGATCGCAACCGGGGCCGCTTGGGCCCAAGTGAAAGTGGAAGACGGCTGGGCCCGTGCCACTGTGCAGGGCCAAAAGGCAACGGGCGCTTTCATGAAGATCACAGCGCCTCAAGCGACCCGTTTGGTTTCTGTCGTTACACCCGTTGCGGGCGTGGCCGAAATCCATGAAATGAAGATGGACAACGGTGTGATGAAAATGCGTGCGCTGCCGCAAGGGCTGGAGTTGCCGGCCAACAAGCCTGTGGAGCTCAAGCCCGGCAGTTACCACCTGATGCTGATGGATTTGAAAGCGCCGCTGATGAAAGACAGCAGCGTGGCGTTGACCTTGACTTTCAAAGATGCCAAAGACGTGGAAACCAAGCAACAAGTCAGTCTGCCTGTGAATACAGCAATGCCTGCCGGGCCGATGCCCGGTCACGCTGATCACAAACATTGACAGGTCACGCCAGAAACAGCGTCCATGTCTCAGGCCAGCGGTTTGGTTTAAGCTTTGGCTTTCATCCACCGCCACAGGACACTTCATGAGCGATACATCGGCTTTCGGTTTCGGCCAGTTTGTGCCCGGTTTTGATTTCCTGAAAAACCTGGCGCAGTCGTCGCAACAGGCCAACCCCGGCGCGACCCTGCCCAACATGGCCAGCTGGGTGGCACCGACTTTGAGCATTGAAGAGCTGGACAAGCGCATTCAAGAGCTCAAGGCGGTTCAGTTTTGGCTAGAGCAAAATGGCACGGCGCTCAAGGCCACCATCCAAGCGATGGAGGTGCAAAAAATGACCTTGTCCACCCTGCAGGGCATGAATGTGAACATGGCCGATCTGGCCAAGGCGTTCACAGCCAGCGTCCCCAGTGCCGCGGCTTTCACACCTCCCCCGCCAGCCCCGACAGCGGCCAAGCACGCGCCAGAACCTGCCCCTGTTGAACCAGACCCTGTCGCCGCAGCGCAGGAGCCCGCCCCCGATGCAAGCCGCAAGCCCGCAGTGGACCCGATGCAATGGTGGGGCTCCTTGACGGAGCAGTTTCAAAACATTGCGGCGGAGGCTTTGAAAGACGTGGCGGCGCAAGCCCTCAAAGACGGGCCAAAGGCGGCGGGCCCAAAAACGGCAAGCCCAAAGAAAACCGCTTCCGCAAAAGCGACGTCCAAGCCGCGCGCCGCTGCCCAAACATCAGCAAGCCGGAAAAAAGCCGCTCCAAAGGCGGCAACGCCACGCCAACGCAGATGATGTTTCCTTACGGGCATGCCACGCATCCGCAGTGGCCCATGGCTGCTGCTTTGGTGCTGGCGCAGCTGCGTGCGCAAATGACGTTGCCCGGCTACGCCAGCGGTGCGCGCTTGGGGCTTTTGTACATCACCGACCATTACGCCCCGCAGGCGCAAGCCATCTTGGACCATTTGCGGCAAGAACTGCCGCAGGTGTCGGATTGGTCGGGCACGGTGGGTGTGGGCATTGCCGTCAACAACGCCGAGTACTTTGACGAACCGGCCATGGCACTGATGCTGTGCGATGTGCCAGTCGACCAGTACCGGGTTTTTTCCGGCGTGGCACCTTGGCCTTCAGATTTTGAGGTGCAGGCGGCGTTGGTGCACGCCGACGGACAGACGCCAGACATCACCGAGCTGATTGCCGAGTTGGCTGACCGCACCGCAAGCGGGTACCTGTTTGGGGGTTTGGCCTCGAGTCGGTATCAGACTGTGCAGTTTGCACACAGCCATTTAACGCACTCTGCAACCAATGACCGGGGCGTGTTCGAAGGCGGATTGAGCGGTGTGGCCTTTGGGCCGCAAGTGGCCTTGGTGTCCCGCGTCACGCAAGGGTGCCGCCCGATCACCGCCGAGCGGGTGGTGACCGAGGCCGAAGGCCATGTGCTGTACCAATTGGATGGGCAGCCCGCGTTGCAGGTTTTGCTGGACGATTTGAAGGTGTCACTTGCACAGCCACAACACGCCTTGCAGGCCGTGCGTTCGACTTTGGCAGGCATCAGTTCTGCGGTGGGCCAAGGCGTTGGCAAAACCGGCAGTTTTGGCGAGGACGTGGTGGTGCGCCATATTGTGGGGCTGGACCCGGCCCGCCAAGGTGTGGCGATCGCCGACCATTTGCACCTGGGCGAAAAAATCACTTTTTGTCAGCGCAATATGCAAGCCGCCAAGGCCGATTTGATGCGCATTTGCGCAGAAATTCGCGAAGCGCTGGAGCCCGAGATGCTGTCGCTGGACATGGCCCATGCCTTTGCAGCCAGCGATGCCCAAGCGGCGCCCCATCCTGCACGGCGCATGGCGGGGGCGGTGTATGTGAGCTGCACAGGACGTGGTGGGCCACACTTCGGTGGGCCGAGCGCTGAGATGCAAATCATCCGCCACGCTTTGGGTGATGTCCCGCTGGTCGGATTTTTTGCCGGCGGTGAAATCGCCCGTCACCGCTTGTATGGCTACACCGGTGTGTTGACGGTGTTCACAACTGCCGAATGAGCTGAGCAGGTCGGAGCTTCAGGTCCGACCATGACGGATTGAGCAAAGCCTTCGTCGGGGCTTAAAGCGCCGACCTGCCAAGTCAAACCCCGCGTACCCGTTCGCTCCTGAACTGCGCCCGGAACTGCGCAAACTGCCCCGCGTCCAGCGACTCGCGCACCTCGCGCATCAGGTTCAGGTAGAAGTGCAGGTTGTGGATGGTGGTCAGCATGGGGCCGAGCATCTCGCCGCAGCGGTCCAGGTGGTGCAGGTAGGCGCGGCTGAAACCACCACGGCCGCCTTGGTCCCAGGATACGCCGCCGGTTCCGGAGGCTCCGTCCACAGGATTGCCGGCGCAGGCGTAGCAGGTGCAGGTCGTGTCCAAGGGTTGCGGGTCGTTTTTGTGGCGGGCGTTGCGCAGTTTCAGATCGCCAAAGCGGGTGAACACCGTGCCGTTGCGGGCGTTGCGGGTGGGCATCACGCAGTCGAACATGTCCACCCCATCGGCCACGCCTTGCACCAGGTCTTCGGGCGTGCCCACCCCCATCAGGTAGCGCGGCTTGTGGGCGGGCAGGCGGTGCGGTGTGTGTGCCATGATCTGCAGCATCAGGTCTTTGGGCTCGCCCACGCTCACGCCGCCCACGGCATAACCCGGAAAGTCCATCTCCACCAGCGCGTCCAGCGATTCCTGGCGCAGGTGTTCAAACATGCCGCCTTGCACGATGCCAAACAGCGCATTGGGGTTTTCCAGCCGCGCAAATTCGTCCTTGCTGCGCACCGCCCAGCGGCGGCTCATCTCCATCGACTTTCGCGCCTCGGCCTCGGTGGTCAGGTGCCCCTTGGTCTCGTAAGGCGTGCACTCGTCGAGCTGCATCACGATGTCCGAGTTCAAAATCGTCTGGATTTGCATGCTCACCTCGGGCGACATGAACAGTTTGTCGCCGTTCACCGGGCTGGCAAAGGTCACGCCTTCTTCGGTGATCTTGCGCATCTGGCCCAGTGACCAAACCTGAAACCCACCCGAGTCGGTCAGGATCGGTTTGTCCCACTTTTCAAACGGGTGCAGGCCGCCAAAGCCCTTCATGATGTCCAGCCCCGGGCGCATCCACAAATGGAAGGTGTTGCCCAAAATGATCTGCGCGCCCATCTCGTGCAGGCTGCGCGGCATCACGCCTTTGACCGTGCCATACGTCCCCACGGGCATGAAGATCGGTGTTTGCACCACGCCATGGTTCAGGGTCAGCGTGCCGCGTCGGGCGTGGCTGGCAGGGTCGGTTGTGAGCAGGTCAAATTGGAGCATGAGGGGGCGTGAAGGGCTTGAAGCAGAGGCCTGAATTGTAGGAGCTTGCCCTGCAAGCGATAGCCTGCCAGAAGAAGGCCGTCACCACAAGCGACACTGCCTGTCTCACCCGGTGTCTATACTCAAATCTCCCCACTCTGAATTGGAGACTCTCATGCCTTTAGTGACCACGGACGATGGCGTTCAATTGCATTACGAAGAAGCCGGCACCGGCACTCCGCTGATTTTTGTGCACGAGTTCGCGGGGGATCACCGCAGTTGGGAGCCGCAAATCCGGTTCTTCTCGCGCCGCTACCGCTGCATTGTGTACAGCGCACGCGGCTATCCGCCGTCAGATGTGCCTGCGCAAGGCGCTGACTATTCGCAAGCGCGTGTGTGGCAAGACCTGCGCTGTGTGATGGATGGGCTGAAGATTGAGCAAGCCCATCTGGTGGGCTTGTCGATGGGTGCTTTTGCCTGCCTGCATTTTGGCTTGCACCACGGTATTCAGGGGCAAGCTTCGCGCGCCCTGTCTTTGACATTGGCCGGTTGCGGCACGGGCTCACACCCGGCGGTGCATGCAGATTTCAAGGCCCAATCCAAGGTGTTGGCGCAGGACATTGAGACTTTGGGCGCCGAGCATTTGGCCAACACCTACGGCATGGGCCCCTCGCGGCTGCAATTCAAAGCCAAGGATCCGCGCGGCTACAGCGAATTCAATCGGCATCTGGCCGAGCATTCGGCGCTGGGCTCGGCCCGTACTTCGCGTGGCTACCAAGGCGAGCGCCCGAGCCTGTACGCCTTGACCGACCAGATTGCCCAGGTCAATGTGCCCACCCTCATCATGACCGGCGACGAAGACGAACCTTGTCTGGAGCCTTCATTGATGCTCAAGCGCGCCATCAACACCTCGGTGCTGGCCATGTTGCCGGGCAGCGGGCACGCCATCAACCTCGAAGAGCCGCAGTTGTTCAACCAGCTGCTGGCCGACTTTCTGGCGCAAGTTGAACAGGGCCAAAATTTTGTGCGCCCGGTGGAAACCCGTCCCGCCAGCATCTGGGGCCCCAGCGGCGACCCACGGCGCTGAAAAACGTGTCAACTCAGTGACCCAAGCCTAAAGAGACCCCCATGACCGATCACCCCATTCGCTGGGAAACGGACGGCACCAGCCGCATCCCGTTCGCGGTGTACACCGACGAAAACCGGCACAAAAAAGAGCTGGAACGCTTTTTTTACAAGCGCCACTGGAACTATGTGGGTCTGGAGGCCGAGATCCCGAAGGAGGGGGATTTCAAGCGCACGGTGGTGGGCGAGCGCTCGGTCATCATGACGCGCGCCAGCGACGGCCAAATCCATGTGGTCGAAAACGTCTGCGCCCACCGGGGCATGCAGTTTTGCCGCGAGCGCCATGGCAACCAAAAAGAGTTTGTTTGCCCCTACCACCAGTGGAGCTATACGCTCAAGGGCGACCTGCAGGGTGTGCCGTTTCGGCGTGGCGTGCGGCAAGACGGCAAAGTCAACGGCGGCATGCCCGCCGACTTTGACCCTAAAGACCACGGCCTCACGTCCCTCAAGGTCGCCACGCGTGGAGGCGTGGTGTTTGCATCCTTCGACCCCCATGTGGAGTCGCTCGAAGACTTCATGGGGCCGACCCTCCTCACCTACTTTGACCGCCTGTTCAATGGCCGCAAGCTGGTGGTGCTGGGCTACAACCGCCAGCGCATTCCGGGCAACTGGAAGCTGATGCAAGAAAACATCAAGGACCCGTACCACCCCGGTTTGCTGCACACCTGGTTTGTGACCTTTGGCCTTTGGCGTGCCGACAACAAGAGCGAGTTGCGGATGGACGCACACCATCGCCATGCGGCCATGATCTCGACCCGCGGCAGCGCGGGACAGGCCGAAGGTGCAGCCTCGCAGGTCACGCAGGTCAGCAGCTTCAAAGCAGGCATGCAACTGCACGACCCGAGTTTTCTGGACATCGTGCCTGAAGACTGGTGGCGACTGGGTGAACAGGTGCCCACGGCGGTGATGATGACGCTGTTTCCGAGCGTCATTTTTCAGCAGCAGGTCAACAGCGTGTCGACGCGGCACATCCAGCCCGACGGGCATGGCGCATTTGATTTTGTCTGGACGCACTTTGGCTTTGAAGACGACACGCCCGAGATGCGCGAGCGCCGCCTGCGCCAGTCCAATTTGTTTGGACCGGCCGGTTTTGTGAGCGCCGATGATGGTGAGGTGATCGAGTTCTCGCAACAGGCATTCGAGTCCAAACCCGAGCACCGCATGCTGGTCGAATTGGGCGGGCGCGACGTGGCCGAGACCGACCACATGGTGACCGAGACGCTCATTCGCGGCATGTACGCCTACTGGCGCAAAGTGATGGAGGCCTGAACATGGTGAACTTTGAAACCCATCTGGCCTTGACCCAGTTGTATGCCGACTATGCCTCGGCCGTCGACAGCGGCAACTGGGCTCTGTGGCCCGAATTTTTTACCGAACAATGCGTGTACAAGCTGCAGCCGCGTGAAAACTTTGAGCGTGGATTTCCGCTGTGCACGCTCTCATTCAACAGCAAGGGCATGCTCAAAGACCGCGTCTATGGCATCCAGGAAACGCTCTACCACGACCCGTATTACCAAAGGCACGTTGTGGGTGCGCCGCTTGTGCGCAAAGTCGAAGACGGCCGCATTCACGCAGAGGCCAACTACGCGGTGTTTCGCACCAAACTCGACAAGGCCAGTACGGTCTTCAATGTCGGCCGTTACATTGATACCATCGTGCACACCTCTGAAGGCCTGAAATTTGCCGAACGCCTGTGCATCTTTGACAGCGAAATGATCCCCAATTCCATCATCTATCCGATCTGAAAATGAACCCCTGGACTGACGTGGCCGCAGAGGCCGATTTGTTTGAAGGTGCAGGCATCGCCGTGACCCCCGAAGGCCAAGACATTGCCCTGTTCAGCGTGGAGGGCGAAGTGTTTGCCATCAACAATCTGTGCACCCATGGCAATGCCAAACTCTGCGATGGCTTCGTCGAAGGCCATAACGTGGAGTGCCCGTTTCACCAAGCGCAGTTCAGCCTGCGTGATGGCTCAGTGGCCTGCGGCCCGGCCACGGAGCCCGTCAAGTCTTGGCCGGTCAAGATGGAAGGCGGGCGGGTGTTTCTTCAGCTGGCTTGAGCAGGGGTGTTCAATGCAAGTGATCTGCGTGTCAGCAGCATCGCATCGCCATAGCTGAAGAACCGGTAACGGTTGGCAATCGCGTGGCGGTACAAACCCATGATGTGATCGTAGCCCGCCAAGGCGCTGACCAGCATCATCAATGTGCTTTTAGGTAGATGGAAGTTGGTGATCAGGCGGTCCACCACTTGGAACTCAAAGCCCGGTGTGATGAAAATCTGCGTGTCGCCGCTGGCCTGGCCAAATTGGGCCCACGACTCCAATGTGCGCACCGTGGTCGTGCCTACCGCGACCACTTGACCGCCCCGCGCCTTGCACGCGGCAATGGCTTGCTGGGTGGCCTCAGGCACCTCGTACCATTCGCTGTGCATGGTGTGTTCGGCAATGTTTTCGGTTTTAACCGGCTGAAAAGTGCCCGCGCCCACATGCAAGGTCACGCTGGCGCGTTGTACACCACGGGCCTCGAGAGCCGCCAGCAAGCTGTCGTCAAAATGCAGCGCTGCGGTGGGTGCGGCCACGGCGCCAGGGACCCGCGCAAACACCGTTTGGTAGCGCTGTGCGTCTTGCGCGCTGTCGGCATGTTCTACTGCGCCGGCAGGCCGCTCAATATAGGAGGGCAGCGGCATCACGCCGTGTTTTTCCATCACCGCGTGGGGCTCGTCGCTCAGCTGCAAATGAAACAGCTGGCCGTTTGCATCCGGCCAGCGGCCCAGCAAAACCGCATCAAAACCTCCGTTGTGGGCACCCCCCGCCATGTGCATCTTGCCACCCTCCCGTGGTTTTTTGCTGACTTTCATGTGCGCAACCACCTGGTGCCCGGGCAATACCCGCTCCATCAGCAGCTCGAGTTTGCCGCCGGAAGCTTTTTCACCAAAGATCCGCGCTTTGATGACCTTGGTATCGTTGAAGACCAGCAGGTCGCCCGCCTGGAGCAGTTGGGGCAGTTCATGAAAGATGCGGTCTACCAACGCGGGCGAAGAGCCGTCCAGCAAGCGCGAGCCGCTGCGCTCGGCGGCTGGGTGCTGTGCGATCAGCTCGGCGGGCAGTTCAAAATCGAAGTCACTGAGTGTGAATGCGCGTTCGGGAGTTGCTTGCGATGGCATGGGGCTTGAGGGTCGGACGGACCCGTACCCGGTTGAAAAAGCCATTTTCGCAGAGTGCCAGGCGAGGACTTATTCAGTGCGCAAAGTTTGGGAGGCGGTGGTGCTGGGTTTAACCCGCTCGTTGACCCAGCGCAGCAAATCCAGCCACATTTGCCGCATTTCGGCATCGGTCGGAGTGAGCAAGGCGTTGGGCAATTCGATGGTCACCACGGGAACGCCTCTGTTGACGCCAGCATAGTTGCCCAGACTGCCCGGAAAAATACCCACTTGGTCCAAAAACAAGCGCCCCAATTTAGGCGGCGGTGCGCTGGGCCCATCGTAGTCCAGCAGTCCATAGGGGGCGTGGATACTGACAATCAAATCGGGTTTGAAGGTATCCATTTCGCTGTGCAAAAAACGTGATTCAGGCTCTGACAAAGGTTTGGGGCCTGGCCAGCGACGGGGGTCGCGGCGTGTGCGGGTTTCCCAATAGAACTTGGCTTCTTTGGCCCATTGGGGCGTGGGAAAGTTGCGATTCAAGTCCACGCCATTGGCGTTCATTCTTCGAGCCGGCTTGGCCACCAAGCCGTCCGGATTGAGCACGGGTATAAAGCGCCAAAGCGCATTGGAGGGCGTTTCGCTGGCATGCTCAATCCAATGCAATACCAAGGACCCTGAGGATTTTTCATCCCCATGGATGCCGCCGATCACCAGGATGCGCAATTGCGGGCTCGCGGCCGAGATGTCCCGGGAAAACAGGACCCGCCCCTGAACCGATTTGCCCTGGGTGGGCTGCAACTCAGCATTCATGCACAAGCGGGTTTTGACATTGGGCAAACGAGGCACCAGAAGATCGCAGATGTTGACACTTCGGCCAGCGGCGGCTGGAGCGGTATGGTTGGGGGTCGTGACAGCCGCTTGAGCAGGCAGACTGAACAGGATGGTCAAGTACAGAACGTCAAGAAAGCCCAAGCCCCTGAAGGGCAAAAAGGCATCCCTTCGGAGGGAACAAAAAAGCAACTTGGAGGCGGTCAGGATCTGCAAAACGTTTTTTTCACTCATGATTCCAACAGATTTTAATGCGCAGCCGCGGCCCCTCTCCCTGCTCCTGTCCCTGCGTGCACAATCCCATCATGCCCAAGCCCCAGGTCGCCGCGAACCCCACCCAAGCCTTGTCAGCGCCCCAAAAGGCGTTGCGCAAGCTGGGCTTGGACCGTGACATCGATCTGGCGCTGCATTTGCCATTGCGCTACGAAGATGAAACCCGGATTGTCAAACTGCGCGACGCCCGAGAAGGCGACACGGTGCAGATCGAAGCCACAGTGACCGTGTGCGACATCACTTTCAAGCCGCGCAGGCAGTTATTGGTCACGGTGGACGATGGTTCGGACACCTGTGTGTTGCGGTTCTTCAGTTTTTATCCGTCCCATCAAAAGACGCTGGCTGTGGGCAACCGACTGCGTTTTCGCGGTGAGGTGCGCGGCGGTTTCATGGGTTTGACCATGATGCACCCCGCATTCAAGTCGGCAGGCGGTGAGCTGCCTGCCAGCTTGACACCTGTTTACCCGACGGTGGCAGGCTTGCCGCAAACCTATTTGCGGCGCGCAGTGATCACGGGCTTGAACCACGCCGATGTGTCTGAGACTTTGCCACCCGCTTTGCCGTCGGGCTTGCACTGGCCGGACCCCCGCGGCGCCTGGGACTTGCGCACCAGTTTGCAGTTTTTGCACCACCCCTCGCCCAATGTCTCGATGGCCGAGCTGGAAGACCGCAGCCACCCCGCCTGGATTCGCCTCAAGGTCGAAGAGCTGCTGGCCCAGCAACTGTCCCAGCTCACCGCCAAACGCGAACGCGATCGGCTGCGCGCGCCGCGGCTGGTGCCTCGACCCGCAGGCTTGCGCGACCAATTGCTGGCGACCCTGCCGTTTGCTCTGACCCTGGCGCAGCAGCGGGTGGGCGAAGAAATTGCATCCGATCTGGCGCGCGCCGTGCCCATGCACCGCTTGCTGCAAGGCGATGTGGGCGCCGGTAAAACCGTGGTCGCCGCATTAGCGGCCATGGTCGGTATCGATGCCGGCTGGCAATGCGCCTTGATGGCCCCAACAGAAATTTTGGCCAGCCAGCACTTTGTCAAATTGGTGGGCTGGCTCGAGCCCTTGGGCATCCAGGTGGCCTGGCTGACCGGCAGCCAAAAGAAAAAAGAGCGCGCCGCGATGCTGGCCCTGGTGGCCAGTGGTGAGGCGGCCTTGGTCGTGGGCACGCATGCCATCATTCAGGAGCATGTGCACTTCAAAAATTTAGGCTTGGCGGTCATTGACGAGCAGCACCGCTTTGGTGTGGCGCAGCGCCTGGCTTTGCGCGGCAAGATGCAAGAGGGGGGCATGGAGCCGCACATGCTGATGATGACGGCCACACCGATTCCGCGCACTTTGGCCATGAGTTATTACGCGGACCTGGATGTGTCGGTGATCGACGAGCTGCCGCCGGGACGCACACCCGTGGTGACCAAGGTCGTGTCAGACAGCCGCCGCGAGGAAGTGGTTGAGCGCATTGGCGCCCAGTTGTCGCAAGGCCGCCAGGTGTATTGGGTCTGCCCCTTGATTGAAGAAAGCGAGGCGCTGGACCTGACCAATGCCACCCAAACCCATGCCGATTTGAGTGACGCCTTGCCCGGCGTGACGGTGGGTTTGCTGCACTCACGCATGCCGGTGGCCGAGAAAAAAGCGGTGATGGACTTGTTCACCCGTGGCGTCATGGGGGTGTTGGTCAGCACCACCGTGATCGAAGTGGGCGTGGACGTGCCCAATGCGTCACTGATGGTGATCGAGCATGCCGAACGCTTTGGATTGAGTCAGCTGCACCAGTTGCGCGGACGGGTCGGGCGGGGCGCGGCGGCCTCGGCTTGTGTGCTTTTGTTTGGCACACCCGATGGCGGTCGCCTGAGCGAGACCGCGCGCGAGCGCCTGCGGGCCATGGTGGACACCCATGATGGCTTTGAAATTGCCCGGCGTGATCTTGAAATTCGAGGGCCGGGCGAGTTTCTGGGCGCCCGCCAATCCGGTGCCCCTTTGTTGCGATTTGCCGACCTGAACACCGACACGCATTTGCTCGAATGGGCCAAAGCATTGGCCCCTGACATGCTGGATCGGCACGCCCATTTGGCTTTGCGGCACATTGCCCGCTGGTTGGGTGGAAAATCGGAATATCTGAAAGCCTGAACGAGAACCTGCAACGTGACCCTGACCGAACTCAAATACATTGTGGCCGTTGCCCGCGAAAAACACTTCGGCAAAGCGGCTGAAGCCTGTTTCGTGTCGCAGCCTACTTTGTCGGTGGCTGTCAAAAAACTCGAAGAAGAACTGGAGCTCAAGATTTTTGAGCGCAGCGCCAATGAAGTGACGGTGACACCTTTGGGCCAAGAGATCATCGAGCAAGCGCAAAGTGTGTTGGAGCAAGCCGCGCAAATCAAAGAAATTGCCAAGCGCGGTAAAGACCCCTTGGCCGGCACATTGCGTCTGGGATTGATCTACACCATCGGCCCCTACCTCTTGCCCAGCCTTGTCAAACAAATGATGGCGCAGGCCCCTCAGATGCCTTTGATGCTGCAAGAAAACTTCACGGTCAAATTGCTGGACATGCTGCGCACCGGTGAGACCGATTGCGCGGTGTTGGCCGAACCTTTTCCGGAGACCGGCTTGGCGATTGCGCCTTTGTATGACGAGCCCTTCATGGCGGCCGTGCCGATGGGCCATCCTTTGGCCAAACAAACGTCTGTGACGGCTGAACAGCTGAAGAACGAGACCCTGTTGCTGTTGGGAACAGGGCATTGTTTCCGTGATCATGTGCTGGAAGTTTGTCCAGAATTCGCACGATTTTCCAGTCACGCTGAGGGCATTCGCAAGAGTTTTGAAGGCTCTTCATTGGAGACCATACGCCATATGGTGGCTGCCGGCATGGGGGTGACGCTGGTGCCGAGATTGTCGGTGCCGCAAGCCGCTTTGCAAGACAAACCGCAGCATCAAAACGAGGATGCTTTTGTCAAATATTTGCCCATCACGGATGCGGCTGGCGGATCGCCTCCCTCGCGCAGAGTGGTGTTGGCATGGCGACGCAGTTTCACCCGCTATGAAGCCGTCGCCGCATTGCGCAATGCCATTTATGCCTGCCCCCTACCCGGCGTGACGCGGCTGTCATGAGGTTTGCAGTGGTGCGAGAAAAAATCCATTTGTATCTGGACTTGATTCGCTGGAATCGCCCTGCGGGTTGGCTGCTGCTGCTGTGGCCCTCGTTGGCCGCTTTGTGGGTTGCCGCGGGCGGCTTTCCTGGCTGGCATTTGGTCACTGTCTTTAGCTTGGGCACCTTCTTGATGCGCAGTGCAGGTTGTTGCTTGAACGATGTGGCCGATCGCAATTTTGACAAGCATGTCAAACGCACCGCCGAGCGGCCCGTCACCAGCGGGCGATTGGGGGTCCAGGAGGCTTTGATTCTGGGGGCCGTCTTGGCGATGCTGGCATTGGGCCTGGTGCTGACGGTCAACCACGCCACAGTGCTGTGGTCGTTTGCGGCGCTGGCATTGGCCGTGGTCTATCCCTATGCCAAACGGGTTGTTTCGATGCCTCAGGCGGTGCTGGGTATGGCATTCAGTTTTGGCATTCCCATGGCCTTTGCGGCGGTACAAAGTGAGGTGCCTTTGTTGGCCTGGACGCTTTTGTTGGGCAACTTGTTTTGGGTCCTGGCCTACGACACGGAGTATGCAATGGTGGACCGGGACGACGATCTGCGCATCGGGATGAAGACCTCGGCCATCACCTTGGGTGACAAGGATGTCAGCGCCATCATGGTGTTTTATGCCGCGTATTTGGGGCTGTGGGCTTGGGCCTTGAACGAGCGCATCCACGGTGTTGCGCCGGCGGTTGCTGGCCTCATCGCGCTGTTTCAAGTGGTCTGGCACTTTTCGCTGATTCGACTGCGCACACGGGAAGGTTGTTTCAAAGCTTTCCGAATGAACCACTGGCTCGGCTTGACGGTTTTTGTGGGGGTGGTGCTGGGTTTGGCACCCTGAATCAGCGCAGGCTCAATCAGGCCTTGCCAAACTCGTCGCCCAATTCGCCTGCACGTTGTTCGGCTGCCTGCATGGCTGCGATAAAAGCGGTTTTGACGCCTGCCGTTTCCATCGAGGTGATGGCCGCGTAAGTGGTCCCGCCTTTGGAGGTGACGCGTTGGCGCAGCTCTTGGGCAGACTCGTCGGATGCGCGGGCCAGCTCAGAAGCCCCGGCAAAAGTGGCTACAGCCAAGCGGTAAGCCTGCGCAGCACTCAGGCCCATACCAAGGCCCGCTTGCGTCATCGCTTCAAGGAAATAAAACACATAAGCCGGGCCCGAGCCAGACAAAGCCGTCACAGCGTCGAGTTGCTTTTCTGCGTCAACCCAGAGGAAGTCACCGGTGGTGCGGATGATCTGCTCGACCAAGGACTTTTCGGCTTCAGAGACCTGCGCAAGCGCAAACAAAGCGGTCATGCCTTTGCCGACCAGGGCGGGGGTGTTCGGCATACAGCGAACCACCCGGGTGCTGTGCAGCCAGGCTGCAATGCTGTCCGTGCGAATGCCTGCTGCGACGGATAAATGCAGTGCCTTGGAGGCGAAGGGCAGGACGGCTTTAGCAGCTTCCTTGAAGACCTGTGGCTTGACAGCCCAGACCATCAAACCAGCCTGGGCCAGGGCGTCACTGGCTGCCGATAAAACCGTGACGCCAAATTGTGCTCTGAGTTTTTGAGCGGTCTCGGCAAAAGGCTCCACCACCTGAATCTGGTGTGCGCTCAAGCCTTGTTTGAGCAATCCACCAAGGATGGCGCTGGCCATGTTGCCCCCGCCAATGAAGGTGATCTGGAGGGAGTCAATGGCAGGGTTTATGGCAGGGTTCATGGCAAGGCTGAAAATAAGGGGTTGTTTGGAAATGGGCAAGCCGTTCGTACAGGCTTTCAATACAGGCTTTTTAGCACGGTCATTGTCGCTGGCAGCCCCCCAAAACACGTTCGCCTCGCCCTGAATGCAGGTCAATCAACAAAAAAACACCGCCTGGTGTTGACGGGTCATGCTTTTGATGGCATACTAGCGGGCTTCGCTTGTAAAAAAGCGTGGTTATCTGCCCAATCAAAGCGCTGCGAGTGGTTCGCGGTGTGGATGACGGGCCCAAGACTGATCCTGTACAGATTGACTTCAAAATCAAGCTTCAAGGATGCAAGTTGGGAATATAGAAATGATCCAGACAGAATCTCGGTTGGATGTTGCTGACAACACCGGCGCAAAGTCCGTGCTGTGCATTAAGGTGCTCGGCGGGTCCAAGCGTCGCTACGCCAGCGTTGGCGACATCATCAAGGTAAGCATCAAGGAAGCCGCTCCGCGTGGTCGCGTCAAAAAAGGCGAGATTTACAGTGCAGTGGTGGTTCGTACGGCCAAAGGTATTCGACGTGGCGACGGTTCGCTTGTCAAGTTCGATGGCAATGCGGCCGTGTTGCTCAATAACAAACTCGAGCCGATTGGCACTCGCATCTTTGGGCCCGTGACGCGTGAACTGCGTACCGAGAAGTTCATGAAGATCGTGTCACTGGCCCCTGAAGTGCTGTAAGGACGAGCCCCATGAACAAGATTCGTACAGGTGATAACGTGATCGTTATCACAGGACGCGACAAAGGCAAGCGAGGCAAAGTTGCCCAACGCACCGACGACGCGCATTTGCTTATCGAGGGCATCAACCTCGTTAAGAAGCACGCCAAGCCGAACCCGATGAAGGGCACGACCGGCGGCATTATTGAAAAAAACATGCCTATTCACCAGTCTAACGTGGCAATTTTCAATGCCGCCACAGGCAAGGCTGACCGTGTGGGCATCAAGCAGCAGGCTGACGGTAAACGCGTACGCGTTTACAAATCCAGCGGCGAAGAAATCAAGGTGGCATGACCATGGCACGACTCCAACAACACTATCGCGAAAAAGTGGCGCCCGAGATGATGGCCAAATTTGGCTACAAGTCTCCCATGCAGGTGCCACGCATCACCAAGATCACCCTGAACATGGGTGTGTCTGAGGCGGTGGCAGACAAGAAAGTCATGGACCATGCTGTCAGTGACTTGACAAAGATTGCGGGTCAACGTCCCGTGGTGACCAAGGCCAAGAAGGCGATTGCCGGCTTCAAGATCCGCGAAATGCAGCCCATCGGTTGCATGGTGACGCTGCGTGGCGTTCAGATGTATGAATTCCTGGACCGTTTCGTGACCGTGGCTTTGCCGCGTGTGCGTGACTTCCGTGGTATTTCTGGTCGTGCTTTTGATGGTCGCGGTAACTACAACGTGGGCGTGAAAGAGCAGATCATTTTCCCTGAAATTGAGTATGACAAGGTGGATGCCTTGCGCGGTCTCAACATCAGCATCACCACGACGGCCAAGACCGACGACGAGTGCAAGGCGCTCCTCGCTGGCTTCCGTTTCCCGTTCAAGAACTGAGGTGGCACGTGGCTAAACAAGCATTGATCGAGCGCGAGCTCAAAAGAGACCGGTTGGTTGCCAAGTACGCAGCCAAACACGCGGAACTGAAGGCCATCTCCAACGACGCCAAGCGCACGGATGAAGAGCGCGCAGCAGCCCGTTTGGGTTTGCAAAAGCTTCCACGTAACGCCAACCCCACGCGTCAGCGCAACCGCTGTGAAATCACCGGTCGTCCTCGTGGGACGTTCCGTCAATTCGGCCTGGGCCGCGCCAAGATCCGTGAATTGGCCTTCCAGGGCAACATTCCCGGCATGACCAAGGCCAGCTGGTAATTCGGCAGGAGAGAACAACATGAGCATGAGTGATCCCATTGCCGATTTGCTGACCCGCATCCGCAACGCACAAATGGTGGCCAAGGCCACCGTGTCCATCCCGTCTTCCAAAGTGAAGGTGGCGATTGCACAAGTGCTGAAAGACGAAGGTTACATCGACGGCTTCCAAGTCAAGACCGCGGACGGCAAGTCTGAGCTTGAAATTGCCCTGAAGTATTACGCAGGTCGCCCGGTCATCGAGCGCATCGAGCGCGTGAGCCGCCCTGGCTTGCGAGTGTACAAAGGCCGTGATGCCATTCCTCAAGTCCAAAACGGACTGGGTGTGGCGATTGTCACCACCCCTCAAGGTGTGATGACCGACCGCAAAGCGCGCGCAACCGGTGTCGGTGGCGAAGTGCTGTGCTACGTCGCTTAATCGCAGGAGAGACCCAATGTCCCGTATAGGAAAAATGCCCATCACCATCCCCGCTGGCGTGGATGTGTCGATTAAACAAGATCAAGTCAATGTCAAGGGTGCCGGTGGCGCCTTGTCTGTGGCAGCCAGCATGCTGGTGACGATCACAAACGACGCTGGCAAACTGAGTTTTGCACCCGCCAATGACTCCCGCGAAGCCAATGCGATGAGCGGCACTTTGCGCCAGTTGGTTAACAACATGGTGACCGGTGTCACCAAAGGCTTTGAGAAAAAGCTGACCCTGGTGGGTGTGGGCTACAAAGCAGCCGCTACAGGCGCCAAGCTGAACCTGGCTGTGGGTTATTCACACCCCGTCAACATCGATATGCCAGCAGGCATCACGGTGGCCACCCCGACGCCGACGGAAGTCGTGATCAAGGGTGCCGACCGTCAACGTGTTGGCCAAATTGCTGCTGAGATCCGTGCTGTTCGTCCTCCCGAGCCTTACAAAGGCAAGGGCATCCGTTATTCGGATGAGAAGATCACGATCAAAGAGACCAAGAAGAAATAAGGAGCTGCATCATGTTGACCAAAAAAGAGCAGCGTCTGCGTCGTTCGCGCCAAACCCGTATCCGCATTGCCCAGCAAGGCGTGGCGCGTTTGACAGTGAACCGCACCAATTTGCACATATACGCCAGTGTTATTTCTGGTTGCGGTACCAAAGTTTTGGCAACTGCCTCGACCTCCGAAGCCGACATCCGCAAGGAATTGGGTGCGGCAGGCAAGGGCGGCAACGCGCATGCGGCACAAATCATTGGCAAGCGCATTGCTGAAAAAGCCAAAGCCGCTGGTGTCGAAAAAGTGGCTTTTGACCGCGCGGGTTTTGCTTATCACGGCCGTGTCAAGGCTTTGGCCGACGCTGCCCGTGAAGCAGGTCTGCAGTTCTAACCGGATCGGAGTGATAAATGGCTAAATTTACAGCAAAACCGCAAGGCGACGGTCCAGAAGACGGTCTGCGCGAAAAGATGATTGCGGTCAACCGCGTGACCAAAGTGGTCAAGGGTGGTCGTATTTTGGGTTTCGCCGCATTGACGGTCGTTGGCGATGGTGACGGCAAAGTCGGCATGGGTAAGGGCAAGTCGAAAGAAGTGCCTGCTGCTGTGCAAAAAGCGATGGAAGAAGCCCGCCGCAACTTGAATAAAGTACCGCTCAAAAATGGCACGATCCACCACACTGTCTTGGGTCACCATGGCGCGGCTCGCGTGATGATGGCGCCAGCGCCAAAAGGTACCGGCATCATTGCTGGTGGTCCTATGCGCGCCGTCTTTGAAGTGGTCGGTATTACGGACATCGTGGCCAAGAGCCATGGTTCATCCAACCCTTACAACATGGTTCGCGCTACTTTGGACGCTTTGTCCAATTGCACGACAGCTTCCGAGATTGCAGCCAAGCGCGGCAAGAGCGTTGAAGACATCTTCGCTTGATCTGGAGTTAGAAAATGACAACACAAGCAGCAACAGTCAAGGTTCAATTGGTGCGCAGCCCCATTGGTACCAAGCAGTCTCACCGCGACACAGTGCGCGGCCTGGGTTTGCGCAAGCTCAATAGCGTCAGCGAATTACAGGACACACCTTCTGTACGCGGCATGATCAACAAGATCAGCTATCTGGTCAAGGTTCTCTGAGAGAAATCTGATGCAACTCAATAGCATTAAATCCGCAGACGGCGCTAAACACGCCAAACGTCGCGTTGGTCGTGGTATCGGTTCGGGTCTGGGTAAAACCGCCGGTCGTGGTCACAAAGGTCAAAAATCCCGCTCGGGTGGCTACCACAAAGTGGGTTTTGAAGGCGGTCAAATGCCTTTGCAACGCCGTTTGCCCAAGCGCGGTTTCAAATCACATTTGTTGCAATTCAATGCCGAGGTGACCCTGGCTGCGCTGGAGCAGTTGGGTGCCGCTGAAGTGGACGTGTTGACATTGAAGCAAGCCGGTTTGATTGGCGAGATGGCCAAGGTCGTCAAAGTCATCAAAACAGGCGAATTGACCAAAGCTGTGAAGTTGACCGGCATCGGTGCAACTGCAGGTGCCAAAGCCGCTATTGAAGCGGCTGGCGGATCGATCGCTTAATTCGAAAGTCTGAAGTGGTAACCAGCGCTCAAACAACAGCCAAAACAGGCCAGTACGGTGACTTGCGTCGCCGGCTCGTCTTTTTATTGCTTGCGTTGGTGGTCTATCGCGTCGGCGCGCACATTCCTGTGCCCGGAATTGATCCTGCGCAATTGCAGCAGCTGTTCAAAGGGCAGCAGGGTGGCATTTTGAGCCTGTTCAACATGTTCTCGGGTGGAGCCTTGTCGCGCTTTACCGTGTTTGCCTTGGGCATCATGCCGTACATTTCGGCATCGATCATCATGCAGCTGCTGGGTTATGTGTTGCCTGCATTTGAGCAATTGAAAAAAGAAGGTGAGTCTGGGCGTCGCAAGATCACCCAGTACACGCGTTTCGGTGCATTGGGTCTGGCCCTGTTCCAGTCGCTCGGTATTGCAGTGGCCTTGGAGGCTTCTGCCGGTTTGGTGATCAGCCCTGGTTTCGGTTTCCGAATGACGGCTGTGGTCAGCTTGACCGCAGGAACCATTTTCTTGATGTGGTTGGGTGAGCAGATCACCGAACGCGGTCTTGGAAACGGTATCTCGATTTTGATTTTTGCCGGTATCGCGGCAGGTTTACCTGGATCTATTGGCGGATTGCTGGAGTTGGTCCGTACCGGTGCCATGAATCCATTGATTTCCATCTTGATCGTGGTGGTCGTGGCTTTGGTGACTTTTGGCGTGGTATTCGTCGAGCGGGGTCAACGCAAAATCCTGGTGAATTATGCACGTCGTCAAGTTGGCAACAAGGTGTATGGTGGACAATCGTCGCACCTCCCTCTCAAGCTGAATATGGCCGGTGTTATCCCACCCATTTTTGCTTCTTCGATCATTCTTTTGCCCGCAACCGTGATCAACTGGTTCAGCTCCGGCGATACCAACAGTGCGTTTGTACGGTTCTTGAAGGACATTGCAAGCGGTTTGACCCCAGGTCAGCCGGTGTATGTGATGTTTTATGCGGCAGCCATTGTGTTTTTCTGCTTTTTCTACACGGCCCTTGTGTTCAACAGCCGTGAAACTGCTGACAACCTGAAAAAGAGCGGTGCTTTCATTCCGGGTATCCGCCCGGGTGACCAAACAGCGCGCTACATCGACAAGATTTTGCTTCGTTTGACTTTGGTTGGTGCTGTTTACATCACCTTTGTATGTTTGTTGCCAGAGTTCCTGATCCTCAAATACAACGTCCCCTTCTATTTTGGTGGCACTTCACTTTTGATCATTGTGGTGGTCACCATGGATTTCATGGCTCAGGTTCAGAACTACCTGATGTCTCAGCAATATGAATCTCTCTTGAAGAAGGCTAACTTTAAAACATCATTGGGAAACTGATGATGTCCAAGGCGGCTAAAGAATAAAAGAGTTTCCTGCCTAGAAAGCAGGACCCGTAAATTGAGTTTTGATTCGAATCGATTCAAAACATTGAACTGTGTTTTAGGAGATAGAAATGAAAGTTTCGGCTTCGGTAAAGAAAATTTGCCGCAACTGCAAGATCATTCGCCGTAAAGGTGTTGTCCGTGTGATTTGCACGGACCCACGTCATAAACAGCGTCAAGGCTGATTGCAAGAGTTATAGAGGAAGAATATGGCACGTATAGCTGGCATCAACATCCCGCCGCACAAGCATGCAGAGATTGGTCTGACCGCCATTTTCGGCATCGGTCGCACCCGCGCACGTCAAATCTGCGAGGCTTGCGGCATTGCTTACTCCAAAAAGATCAAAGATCTGACGGACGGCGATTTGGAAAAAATTCGCGACCACATTGCTGTGTTCACCATTGAAGGTGACCTGCGACGCGAAACAACCATGAACATCAAACGTTTGATGGACATTGGTTGCTACCGTGGCTTTCGCCATCGTCGTGGCCTGCCCATGCGTGGTCAGCGTACACGTACCAATGCACGTACCCGTAAGGGCCCGCGCAAAGGTGCTGCTGCTTTGAAGAAATAAAAGGGATTGAGAGACCACCATGGCAAAAGCCCCCTCGAATAACGCGGCACAACGCGTTCGTAAAAAAGTCCGTAAAAACGTTGCTGACGGCATTGCACACGTGCACGCTTCATTCAACAACACCATCATCACGATCACTGATCGCCAAGGCAACGCTTTGTCTTGGGCGTCCTCAGGTGGCCAAGGTTTCAAAGGTTCACGCAAGTCGACACCTTTTGCGGCCCAGGTTGCTTCCGAGGTCGCTGGCCGTGCTGCGATTGAACAAGGCATCAAGAATCTGGACGTCGAAATCAAAGGTCCCGGCCCTGGCCGTGAATCTTCAGTACGCGCATTGGGTGCATTGGGTATCCGGATTACATCGATTGCCGATGTGACACCCATGCCGCACAACGGTTGCCGCCCTCAAAAGCGTCGCCGTATCTAATTTAACCAAGCCCACCGCCATGGCCTCATCGCCTTTGGCTCCTGCACGTTTGTGCAGCAGATGACATAAAAGGAAGCTCAAGTGGCACGTTACCTCGGCCCCAAGGCCAAACTCTCTCGCCGTGAAGGCACCGATCTGTTTTTAAAGAGCGCACGCCGCTCGATTGCTGACAAATCGAAATTTGACACCAAGCCAGGCCAACACGGTCGCACTTCGGGTCAGCGCACTTCGGATTTCGGATTGCAACTGCGTGAAAAGCAAAAAGTCAAACGGATGTACGGCATTTTGGAAAAACAGTTCCGCCGTTACTTTGCCGAAGCTGATCGCCGCAAAGGCAATACAGGTTCTAACCTGTTGGCTTTGCTGGAGTGCCGTCTGGACAATGTGACTTACCGCATGGGTTTTGGATCTACCCGTGCTGAATCGCGTCAGCTGGTATCTCACAAGGCGGTGACAGTCAACGGTATGCCGGTCAACATCCCTTCCTATCTGGTCAAAGCTGGTGATGTTGTGGCTGTGCGCGAGAAATCCAAAAAACAAAACCGCGTGGTTGAAGCCCTGCAGTTGGCTCAACAAGTAGGCATGCCTGCTTGGGTCGAAGTGAACATCGAAAAAGCCGAAGGCGTTTTCAAGAAGGTTCCGGACCGTGATGAATTTGGTGCAGACATCAACGAATCGTTGATTGTTGAACTTTATTCACGTTAATTTCGTTATCGTTTCAATCGTTCCCGACCTGTGGTGCATCGCAGGAACGGGTGCTTCATCAGCCTTACCGGTGTAACGAACCGGGGGTATTGAGAGGAAGTCTGAATGCAAACAAATCTGTTGAAACCTAAAGCCATCCAAGTTGAGCAACTGGCCGCTAACCGCGCCAAAGTCACATTGGAACCCTTCGAGCGTGGTTATGGCCACACCTTGGGGAATGCTTTGCGCCGTGTTTTATTGTCTTCCATGGTGGGTTATTCCGCCACGGAGGTCACGATTGCAGGCGTCGTACATGAATATTCGTCGATTGATGGCGTTCAAGAAGATGTTGTGAACATTTTGTTGAACCTCAAAGGTGTGGTTTTCAAACTGCACAACCGCGACGAAGTCACTTTGAGCTTGCGCAAAGACGGCGAAGGTCCTGTGACCGCCGCTGACATTCAAACGCCGCATGATGTGGAAATCGTCAATCCTGAGCACGTGATTGCCAATTTGTCACACGGTGGCAAGTTGGACATGCAAATCAAAGTTGAAAAAGGCCGTGGCTACGTGCCTGGCACCATGCGGCGCTACGCCGATGAGCCGACCAAGTCATTGGGCCGCATCGTACTTGATGCTTCTTTTTCTCCTGTCAAACGCGTGAGCTACACAGTGGAAAGCGCCCGTGTGGAACAACGCACTGACTTGGATAAGCTGGTCATTGAGATCGAAACCAATGGTGCCATCACGGCTGAAGATGCTGTGCGCGCTTCGGCCAAAATCTTGGTTGAACAACTGTCCGTATTCGCGCAACTTGAAGGCAGCGAATTGTCCGCCTTCGATGCCCCATCTCAACGCGGTGGCGCTGGCAGTTTCGATCCGATTTTGTTGCGCCCGGTTGACGAGCTTGAACTCACTGTTCGTTCAGCGAATTGTCTCAAAGCCGAAAATATTTACTACATCGGCGATTTGATCCAGCGCACTGAAAATGAATTGCTCAAGACACCCAACTTGGGCCGTAAATCGCTCAATGAAATCAAGGAAGTCTTGGCTTCTCGTGGTTTGACATTGGGCATGAAGCTTGAAAGCTGGCCACCTGCTGGCCTCGAAAAGCGTTAACCAAAAAATACCCACCTCCGGTGGGAGTGCACGGACAGTACCTGATACGGCTGTTTGTTAAATAAAGAAAGGAAAGCACTATGCGTCACGGACACGGTCTTCGTAAACTCAATCGCACCAGCTCGCACCGCTTGGCGATGCTGCAAAACATGATGAATTCACTCATTGAGCATGAAGTCATCAAAACCACAGTTCCCAAGGCCAAAGAATTGCGCCGTGTGATTGAGCCCATGATCACATTGGCTAAGGTGGATTCATTGTCTAACAGGCGCTTGGCATTCAACCGTTTGCGCGATCGCGACAGTGTGACTAAATTATTTACTGATTTGGGACCCCGCTTTAACAAGCGTCCTGGCGGTTACACACGTATCCTGAAAATGGGTTTCCGTGTGGGCGATAACGCACCTATGGCCTTGGTCGAATTGGTTGATCGTGCAGAAGTTGTTGCGCCAGCCGCTGCAGATTAAGGTATAATAATGTTTTACCGCGGGGTGGAGCAGTCTGGTAGCTCGTTGGGCTCATAACCCAAAGGTCGTTGGTTCAAATCCGGCCCCCGCAACCAAATCAGGCATTGATTGCCGATTGATCAAAAGTCCACTTCCGTGGGCTTTTTTTTGATTTGAATTTAGCAAGTCCTGCGGGCTTGGCGAACCAGCAACTCAGCTTGAAATAAAAGTGATCAAGCGTGTCAGTGAATGAAGAACGGTAGCTTCTCGGACTTGCGTTCTGTTGCCAATCAATTGACGACATTCCACATAGGTGTTCGCTTGAATACACCAACCAAACCAAACAGTGCCTACGGGCTTGTCTGCTGAGCCACCGTCTGGCCCTGCAATACCCGTCACAGCCAGGGACACTTGGGCGTTGGAATTCGCAACAGCACCCGTGGCCATCGCTCGGACAACGGCTTCACTGACAGCACCATTCACGATGATGACCTGGAGGGGAATTGAAAGCAGCTCTGATTTGGAAGTGTTGGAGTAAGTGACAAAACCACGTTCAAACCAGCGACTTGACCCCGCCAAGTCAGTACAGGCGGCAGCTATCAAGCCGCCCGTGCAACTTTCTGCAGTCGTGAGCATCCACTTCTTTTTTTGTAAATGAACAGAAATTTGTTCACACAGGGGTTGTGTAGAAGTCATCAAAAAATCCTGAAACCTATCGCCATGACAACAAGCGTACAAAAGGCGGCGACAAAATCATCGAAATAAATACCCCAAGCGCCGCGCCATCCAAAGCCCTTAAAGACTTGATCAGCCCAGCGAACGGGCGCAGGTTTGGCGATATCAAAAAAACGAAATAGAAGAAAAGCGATCAACTGAGCCCCAAAGCTGGCCGGCATCAACAGCCAAAGCACAGCCCAAAAGGCCACCACTTCATCCCAAACCACAGCACCGGGATCGGCAATGCCCAAGTGCTCGGTGGTCAGCTTGGCTGCCCAACAACCTAACAAGGTTGCCAAAAAAATCAGCAGTCCCTGCTCGCCAGAGGTCAGGTGCTTGTGAAGCAGTAACCAAGAAGCCCAAGCCCAAAGCGAACCCACCGTACCTGGTGCTTTAGGCGAAAGTCCGGCGCCAAGTCCCAGCGAAATAAAATGTGCAGGATGTGACAGCAAAAACTTCACATTGATCTTTGGAAACACAGAAGCTTCAAAACGCATAGGACGGTCAAGCAAAGTGATCGAAGGAGACAAAGTCGTGGGTCATGGGTTGTCCCTCGGCATCCTGCAAAAGCAAAGGACCTTCTGCGCAAATGTGACCAATTCGGGTTATCCGGGTCTGCGTGTTCAGGCCCGCAGCTCGGACTTCGGCGCGCTTGGAGGTTGGCGCCGTAAAAACCAACTCATAGTCATCACCGCCTGTGAAGACAAATTGCAGGTGTTGGATTGGCGACAAATCAAATTCTGATGCACAGGCAAGCAGTTGCAGTGCGGCTGTAGAGTCCAGGATGGCGCCCACTTGACTGGCTTTGAGCATATGCGATAGATCACCCCACAATCCGTCGCTGATGTCAGACGCTGCAGTGGCTATGCCGCGCAGGGCCAAGCCCAATGCGACACGCGGGATCGGTTGTTCCATCCGAATGCGAGCCGCATCGAGTACAGCAGAAGGCACTGAAAGTGAACCGCGAAAAACTTCGAGTGCCACGCGTGCATCGCCCAAATGCCCGCTGACATAAATATCATCCCCAGGCTGCGCACCAGACCTCAAGAGGGCTTGGCCTTGGGGAGTTTCTCCGATGACCGTGATACTGATATTCAAGGGGCCTTGCGTGGTGTCGCCACCAACCAAATCGCAATCAAAAGCGTCAGCCAAAGCCCAAAGCCCCTGCGCAAAACCTGCCAGCCACAGCTCATCAACTCGCGGTAATGCCAGAGACAACAAAAATGCACGGGGCCGAGCACCGCAAGCGGCCAGATCACTCAAATTAACAGCCAATGCTTTATGGCCCAGGTGAATTGGGTTGACTGTGGATAAAAAATGACGCCCTTCCACCAACATGTCAGTAGAGATAGCCAATTGCATGCCGGCAGAAGGCGCTAGCAAGGCGCAATCGTCTCCCACGCCCAGCACAGCGTGGCGTGCGGGACGTGTGAAATAGCGCGCAATCAAATCAAACTCACCCATCAATTAAGCTTAACCGTAAACCACTTGAAAGCAAACTGTTTCAATGCAAGGTGTGCGAGGGGGCGGTTTGACCTCGTGACTCCAGCACAAACAAGGGAACGGGAACATCGAAACTGTGACCATCGACAGCGACAAAAAAGAAGCTGCCGTGCATCGTGCCGTTGGAAGTCCGCAAACGGCAGCCGCTGACATATTGAAAAGATTCACCAGGGTTCAAGAGGGGTTGCTGGCCAATCACACCCAGTCCCTTGACGTCTTCGGCATGGCCTTTGGCATCGGTGATGACCCAGTGTCTGGAAATCAATTGCGCCGCAACGGAGCCCGTATTGGTGAAGGTGATGGTGTAGGTGAATTGATAGAGCGCCTGACCTGACTCAGTGGACAGTGAATGGTAGTTGGGAGCAGCTTCAATCTGGAATGTGTAAATAGGCATTCGCCTATCGTAACTGCGACAATAAGCGGATGACTACCACTTACAGAATTGCCCCTTCCATCCTGTCGGCTGATTTTGCCCGTTTGGGTGAAGAAGTGCGTGCCGTCATTGACGCTGGCGCAGACTGGATTCACTTTGACGTGATGGACAACCATTACGTACCGAACCTCACATTTGGCCCGATGGTTTGCCAAGCCTTGAAACCTCATGCCCATACGGCTGCAGGTGTGGCCGTGCCCATCGATGTGCATTTGATGATCTCGCCGGTGGATGCGCTTGCTGAGGCATTTGCGCAAGCGGGGGCCCATTTAATCAGCTTTCACCCTGATGCCAGTGCACATGTGCACCGCAGCGTTCAAGCCATCAAAAGCAAAGGTGTCAAGGCCGGATTGGTGTTCAACCCGGCTGAATCCTTGGATGTGTTGAATTGGACCCTGGATGATATTGACCTTATTCTCATCATGAGTGTCAACCCGGGGTTTGGAGGGCAAAGCTTTATTGACTCCACACTTCGTAAAGTGGAGGAGGCCCGCAAACGCATTGACGCCAGTGGCCGTGACATCCGGCTCGAAGTGGACGGCGGCATCAAAGCCGACAACATCCGCCGGGTGGCCGATGCCGGTGCGGACACCTTTGTTGCAGGCAGTGCTATTTTTGGACAAACCGATTACAAAGTGGTGATCGATCAGATGCGAAAGGCCTTGGATTGATGCGACACAAAGGCCTGCTGTTGAAAGCCGCGATCATTGACCTGGACGGCACGATGGTCGATACCTTGGGCGACTTTGAAGTGGCCTTGAACCGGACACTGGCGGATTTGGCGCTGCCCCCAGTCAGCTCAGACTGGGTTGAGCGGACGGTGGGCAAAGGCTCAGAGCATTTGATCCTCTCGGTGCTCAGGCATCAGTTGGCCTTGCCCGAAATCCATGCCGGCGAGGGGCGCAGTGCCGAGACTTTGTACGGCACCGCATGGGCCCGCTATCAACACCATTACAGGGCCATCAATGGTCAATTTGCCAAGGTCTACCCCGGTGTCACGGAGGGCTTGCGTCAGATGCAGGCCGAGGGATTGACCTTGGCTTGTTTGACCAATAAACCCCTTGCGTTTGCGACCCCATTATTGGCCGACAAGGGTCTGGCAAATTTCTTTGCCTTGACCTTTGGTGGTGACAGTTTTGAGCGTAAGAAGCCCGACCCCTTGCCCTTGTTGAAAACCTGCGAAGCCCTAGGGACATTGCCTTCGCAAACCCTGATGGTCGGCGACTCTACCAATGACGCGCAGGCCGCACGCGCGGCAGGGTGCCCCGTGGTACTGGTTCGCTACGGTTATAACCACGGACATCCTGTAGAGGCAGTGGATGCCGATGGACATTGGGATGACTTGCAGGTTTACAGCACATGGCTGCAACAATTTGCATGACGCACGTCCGTCAAAAGGGCTCACTTTGGGTTTGATACACTCGTGCCTCATGTCACAAAATCCATCCTCGCGAATGCACAGCCAGCCAGACCCATCGGGTCGGGGAGCCTGGCCCTGGCGTAAGCCATCCTGAAATTCACATGCATGCGGCCCTTGGGTCGCAGTCAGCGCCCGCGCAACAGTCGGGCAATTGAATGGAATGACCGCTGCAGCAAGACCTGACGGCCACTGCGCAGCCCCCATGAGGATATCCACATGATCACCGAACTTGAATTCAAAAGCTTGACCAGCCAAGGTTACAACCGCATTCCCCTCATGCTGGAGGCATTTGCGGATCTCGAAACCCCGTTGTCCCTGTACCTCAAACTGGCCCACAGCCAGGGCGGTGGAAACTACAGCTTTTTGCTGGAGTCCGTCGTCGGAGGGGAGCGCTTTGGCCGATACAGCTTTATCGGTTTGCCCGCACGGACGTTTATCCGAGCGTCAGGTTTTGGCAATAAAGCGCAATCTGAGGTTGTGTGCGATGGTGTGGTGGTTGAGACCGCTGCAGGAAATCCGCTGGACTTCATTGAGCAATACCAGCAGCGACTCAAGGTGGCTTTGCGGCCTGGACTCCCAAGGTTCTGTGGCGGCTTGGCGGGTTATTTTGGCTACGACGCCGTGCGTTACATTGAAAAGAAACTCGAAAACGCTTGTCCGCCAGACACTTTGGGTACGCCCGATATTTTGCTGCTGCAATGCGAGGAGTTGGCAGTCATCGACAACCTGTCAGGCAAGCTCTATTTGATTGTGTATGCCGACCCCCAAGCGCCCGAGGCCTATGCCAATGCCAAAAAACGCCTTCGCGATCTGAAAGAGCAACTCAAATACTCGGTCAGTGCGCCCGTGGTCAAGGCAAGCCAGTCTTATCCTGCAGAGCGCGATTTTGCCAAAGAAGACTATTTGGCAGCCGTTGTGCATGCCAAAGAGTTGATTGCTGCCGGCGACTTCATGCAAGTTCAAGTGGGACAGCGCATCAAGAAACGTTACACCGAAAGCCCCTTGTCTTTGTATCGGGCTTTGCGTTCTCTGAACCCCAGCCCGTACATGTACTTCTATAACTTTGGCGATTTCCATGTCGTTGGTGCAAGCCCCGAAATATTGGTCCGACAAGAGCGGACCGAAGCCGGCACCAAGGTCACCATCCGGCCCTTGGCAGGCACACGCCCGCGGGGCGCAACCCCTGAAAAAGACAAAGCTGCAGAACTGGAGTTGATCAACGACCCCAAAGAGCGGGCAGAGCATGTGATGCTGATTGATTTGGCGCGCAACGACATCGGTCGTATCGCCAAGATTGGTTCTGTCAAAGTGACCGAGGCTTTTGTCGTGGAGCGTTACAGCCACGTGATGCACATCGTGAGCAATGTAGAAGGCATTTTGAAAGAAGGCATGACCAATATGGATGTGCTGAAAGCCACTTTCCCTGCCGGCACCTTGACGGGGGCGCCCAAAGTGCATGCGATGGAGTTGATCGATCAGCTCGAACCGACCAAGCGCGGTGTCTATGGTGGCGCCTGCGGCTATTTAAGTTACGCCGGGGATATGGATGTGGCCATTGCGATCCGGACCGCCATCATCAAAGATCAAACGCTTTACGTGCAGGCCGCAGCGGGTGTAGTGGCCGACTCGGTGCCGGAGATGGAATGGAAAGAAACCGAGCACAAAGCCCGTGCCTTGTTGCGCGCCAGTGAACTGGTCGAAGAAGGCTTGGAGTGAACATGGCCAAAAAAATCAAACTGCTGATGGTCGATAACTACGATTCATTCACCTTCAACATCGTTCAGTATTTCGCTGAGTTGGGCGCGCAGGTGGAAGTCTATCGAAACGATGAAATCACCCTGGAAGGCATTGCCGCACGCCAGCCTGATCGCTTGGTGATTTCTCCAGGCCCATGTTCGCCGGCAGAGGCGGGAATCTCCGTCGCAGCCATCCAACACTTTGCAGGCAAATTACCGATATTGGGGGTGTGCCTTGGCCATCAAAGTGTGGGCGCTGCATTCGGCGGCAAGATTGTGCGGGCGCAAACGCTGATGCATGGCAAAACCAGCGTCATCACGACCACGCAGGAGGGCGTGTTTGCAGGGCTGCCTTCGCAATTCACCGTGAACAGATACCACTCCTTGGCCATTGAGCGCGCGAGCTGCCCCGCCAGCTTGAAGGTGACGGCCTGGACTGATGATGGTGAAATCATGGGGATTCGACATGCCGAGCTGGCGATTGAAGGCGTGCAATTTCACCCTGAATCCATATTGACTGAACATGGTCATGCGATGCTGAGCAATTTTCTCATTCAGGCTTGATTCATTTTTAATTTTCTATCAAAGCATATGTCCATTACGCCCCAAGAAGCGCTGCAGCGCACCATCGAGCACCGTGAAATTTTCCACGATGAAATGCTTAAAATCATGCGCATGATCATGCAAGGCGAGCTCTCGCCTGTGATGACGGCGGCCTTCATCACTGGCCTGCGAGTAAAAAAAGAAACCATTGGCGAAATCACTGCGGCAGCCCAAGTGATGCGGGAGTTTTCTACCAAAGTGTCCGTGGCTGATCCCCGGCATTTGGTGGACATCGTTGGCACCGGGGGAGATGGCTCTCACACCTTCAACATCTCCACCTGCGCGATGTTTGTCGCCGCCGCTGGGGGCGCCCGAACAGCCAAACATGGCGGCCGTAGCGTCAGCAGTAAATCAGGAAGCGCGGACGTCCTTGAGAGCTTGGGCGTCAACATCAACTTGTCGCCTGAACGTATCGCGCAGTCCATCGCCGCCACCGGCATTGGTTTCATGTTTGCACCGAACCACCACCCTGCCATGAAAAATGTGGCCCCGGTGCGCAAAGAGTTGGGCGTGCGAACCCTCTTCAATATTCTGGGCCCCTTGACCAACCCCGCAGGTGCGCCCCATATTTTGATGGGCGTGTTCCACCCCGACTTGGTGGGGATACAAATTCGCGCCCTGCAACGTTTGGGTGCCGAGCATGCCTTGGTGGTTTATGGCCGCGATGGCATGGACGAAGTCAGCTTGGGGGCAGCCACCTTGGTGGGGGAGTTGAAAGACGGGCACATCACCGAGTATGAAATCCACCCCGAAGACTTCGGTATGCCAATGGCCAGCAACCGCGCCTTGAAAGTGCAGACGCCTGAACAGTCCATGGCGATGCTCAAAGCAGTCCTGGACAACCAACCGGGAGCCGCCCGAGACATTGTGATTTTGAATGCAGGCGCCGCACTGTACGCCGCCAACGTCACGCCTTCCATCAAGTCAGGGGTTGAGCTGGCCCGTTCAGTCATAGCTTCGGGTGCGGCCAAAAGCAAACTTGCGCAATTTATTGCCTTTACCCAAATGGAAAGATCTTCATCATGAGCGACATCCTGAACAAGATTGTGGCGGTAAAGCGTCAAGAAGTGGCCGAAGGCTTGAAGCGAAAATCCTTGCAGGCCATGCGCGCCGATGCAGAAAGCCGGGTGCTGACGCGTGACTTTGTAGGGGCCTTGCGCGCCAAGATCGCCGCAGGGCAATCGGCTGTGATCGCAGAGATCAAGAAAGCCAGCCCTTCTAAGGGTGTTTTGCGCTCAGAGTTCATTCCCGCCGACATTGCCCAAAGCTATGCCCAAGAGGGGGCCGCATGCTTGTCCGTGTTGACCGATCAGCAATTTTTTCAAGGCTGTAACGATTTCCTCAAACAGGCCCGAGCCAGCTGTGATTTGCCCGCTTTGCGCAAAGACTTCATGGTCGATGCCTACCAAATTTATGAGTCCCGTGTGATCGGGGCTGATTGTATTTTGCTCATTGCAGCTTGCCTGGACGATGCCCAGATGGCCGAGCTGGAGGCCGTTGCCCAAAGCTTGGACATGGCGGTGTTGGTGGAAGTGCATGACCGCGCAGAGCTTGACAGGGCTTTGAAACTCAAAACACCCTTGGTGGGCATCAACAACCGGAATTTGCGTACCTTCGAAGTGTCCTTGGAAACAACATTGGACTTGATCCATGCAGTTCCCGCAGACCGTTTGTTGGTCACAGAAAGTGGCATCGTGTCATCAGACGATGTCAAGCGCATGCGGGATGCGCAGGTTCATGCATTTTTGGTCGGTGAGGCGTTCATGCGTGCGGCTGACCCTGGTCTGGCACTGTCGACTTTGTTTGCCTGACGGTTAGGCGAGTGCTTGCGGGCAATGCAATTGAATTTCGAATTTGCGCGAAATGACCCAATGGCCTGGGGCCAAGGGGCGCATTCCAGCCTGAACCCCTGGCCACCAGATGCGACGAGGCTGTCGCCATGCTGGGCCCGTCTGTGGTCACAGTTCAGCGAGAGTCCAGTGGGACAGCATTTGATAAACCGTATCGCATCCCGTTTGGCAACAGGTGTCCACATCTATCCTGCAGACCCTTTACGCGCTTTGATTGCATTGCCTTTGGAGGCTATTCGCATTGTGATTTTGGGTCAAGACCCTTACCACAGGCCGGGTCAAGCCGAGGGCCTGGCTTTTTCCGTGCCCAGGGGCGTTAAATTGCCGCCCAGTTTGCGCACTATTTTCAAAGAGATACAACAAGAAACCCACAAACCGATACCGACCGAGGGTCAATTGGACAGATGGGTCGAACAAGGGGTACTTTTGCTCAACACGACTTTGACTGTCGAAGAGGGCTTGCCTGCCAGTCACGCCGATTGGGGGTGGGAAACTTTCACCGACAGCCTGATACACAGCCTTGCGGAACGAAAAGAGCCTGTGATTTTCATGTTGTGGGGGGCGCACGCACAAACCAAAAGAAAAATAATTGATGCAGCCGATCCCGAAGTGCGCCATTTGGTTTTGCAATGCAATCACCCCTCCCCTTTGTCTGCCTTACGGCCTCCTGTGCCTTTTATGGGCTGCGGACACTTCAATGCGGCCAATGCTTTTCTCCAGAAAAATGCACAAACCGGCATTGAATGGTGAAAAAAACCAGCCCGTAATTTGGCCCTGCGCTGAAAAGATGGCATAATCTTAGATTCGCTGAGGAGGGGTGCCCGAGTGGCTAAAGGGGGCAGACTGTAAATCTGTTGGCTTACGCCTACACTGGTTCGAATCCAGTCTCCTCCACCAGCAAAAAATAATCTGCCGTCAATGGTGAGTGTTTGGAACGGATTTCCGTGCATACAAGTTGATCAGCCTGGTACTCCAAGAGTGCTTTGGTAAGAAAGACGAGTGCGGGTGTAGTTTAATGGTAGAACCTTAGCCTTCCAAGCTAATGACACGGGTTCGATTCCCGTCTCCCGCTCCAGTTGACACAAGGTGAGGTTAGTTGTTTGCCCTTGTGGCTCAGTGGTAGAGCACTCCCTTGGTAAGGGAGAGGTCGCGGGTCCGATTCCCGCCAAGGGCACCAAAGATTCTGGTGTGCAAACTGGCTAACAGCTTGTTTTGTGCGCTCGATGTTTCGATTGTTTAATAACTTGTTTTTTTCGGAGTCGAAAAAATGGGAAAAGAGAAATTTGAACGGACCAAGCCGCACGTGAACGTGG